>NNBV01000260.1_pt1 | contig 14494 bp, 15 predicted proteins | sample 1173771 | NCBI WGS metagenome assembly NNBV01 (sample SAMN07173938, study PRJNA388173) | plant metagenome | isolation source: symbiotic tissue sample KVS11 | place: Norway: Troms, Kvaloya island | reverse complement strand
ACTTTAAGGAATAAGGCAAACTCGCAAGGCTAAACCAACCAATAGCGGCTAAATCTACCTTTTCTACGGTCATCCAAGCTTTTAAGGTATTACCGATTAACAATAACGGTAAACCCGATGAAAAACCTAAAAATAATAAAGCCGCCATTTTGCGACTACCGAAAACTCCCAGTAGTGATTTAATTTTCCTCATGATTTCAACTTTTTGCCTCTTTTGAGGAAATATCAATAAAATACAACGAGGAAATGCAGAAATATATCATGTAAGTAGTACCTATAAGGGTTTGGATTATCAAAGTGGCAGCAGTTCCTATTAACCCATATCTTGCACTAGGCGACTGGAAGTCGCGGCTACACAGGCAAAACCCGCCTGCGCGGGTTTCAAACCCTTGATTTTCATTAGTCCGCGCAGGCGGACTTGGTTTGTATAGCCAAGCCAGTGCGGTCTTCTCCCAAAGGGAGAGGCTAGCGCCAAGGGGGTTTCCCCCATGAGCAACTGGCGTGCGATTTATAAAATCGCTGGGGCTAGGTGCAAGATATTGCCATAGCTGCTGTGTGATTTTCCGCAAACATGACAAACTACCAAGATTTACTTGGGCTAAATACAAATTCAGGATAACCTTATAGCGTCAGCGTTTTATTAACTTTCCTAAATTGGATAAACCTGATGCCCCCTGATTTCTACTCTGTATGCGGCGAGGCATTTTTCCCAACCTTCACGGGTACCAATGTCGCTTTTTTGGTTAAGCAGCCCTAATTCCTGTTCTTGTTGGGTGAGTTTAGCAAATTCTTCGTAGCCTGGGTAGTTGTTGGTAACAAATGTTTCCTTGCGGTGTAAAATTGGCGGATTTGCCCTGGTTTCGTAGTCTCGGTGCGTAACGAAGAGGGTTTTTAAATCAATACCTATACTGGCTTTTAACGCCGGGTGGGGATCAGTGTCGAATTCGGGGTAAGACAGATAGGATATTTGCGGCTTATCAGTGTGATATTTGATCAACGTGGCTTCATCGACACGCCCAATGGTACGACTAGCGCAACCTTCACAAATTCGTAGTACGGGATCAAGTGCTGCTAATGCGGAAACATGGACATAAAGCGCACCACGTGTATGTTTACCAATTTTGCTTTTTTCACACGCAGTTTTAATCACCCCAGGTTTACCTAAGCTGAAAAGCTTTTGGTCGGCTACTTGACAAGCTTCCTCATAGCTACTAAAAAAGGCTTTGATATCGTGACGCATTTCTGGTGCTAACTTTTGCCATGCAGGGCGTTTATCAAAGTGGGTGAGAGCGAGATAAACTTGGATATCTAGAGAACGACGATAGGCGATCGCATCCCATTCAGCCTCATCAGTAGCTTGCAAAACTACACCAAAGGCGCGGCGAAAGTTACCAAATTCGCTGAGTAATTCCTGTTCATTTTCCAATTCGCCTTTCACAGGTAATCTACCGCGTTTGGTAAAGAAAGCCATGAGTGGTTGCAGCTGTTCTTGATAGTCTTCAAACCGCTTGATGGGGATACGGACTCGCGGTGTAGAAGTCGCAGAAAAGAAGCGGATAGCTTTGTAACTTTCTTTTTCAGCTTCATCTCGAAAAACAAAGTAAACGCCTAGTGCGATCGGTACTGCATCAACATTTAGGACTTGATCAATATAAGTTTTGAGTTCTTGTTGTTCGTAATATTTTTGAAAAGTATTGCGGCGCGTCACAATGCCATCATTGTAAGCAAGTTGGGTTTTGCTGGGAGCGTTAATCAGGATTTGAGCCGCGACAATTAAAACTTTCCCGGTGAGTTCCCAAGCTTGGATCAGGCTTTGACGGCGTTCCTCTGAATCTTCAATCACATTGAGGACATAACCCAGGTTAACCACATCGGCAGGAGTGCGTGGTACATCAGGATAGTAGTAAGGGTCCCAACCTGCACTGGTGTAGCCTAAGTTTTTTACTCGCTGCACATCACCACCGTAGCCGCAGCCGTAGTCAAAAAAAGTGGTGTGTTGATTGAGGATTGAGCCTTCTATAGCCAATCGTACAGGGCGAGAGATGTCGGGGCGAGCGATCGCAGCTCTATGACGCTCAATTTCTAGCGCTTCAGGCATAATATTAGTTGTCAGTTAACGGTGAACAGTTAACAGTCAACTAATATCCTTTCAATTTTTAACCGCCAGTTCAATTAAATCTTCAATTTTCTTGATATTTGGATCGCCTGCTAAGTAGCCAATTCCTCGATGCAAATGTAAGCGGAATTGGGTGGCGAGGGTTTCTTTGTCGGTGGGATAACCGTCATTGTGACAGCGTTGCTTGAGGGCGAGGAGAAGTATATCAGATATTTCGCCACCAAAAACGCGCCAACTCATTTCGACGTTGCTATCTTGGGGGATTGGGACAGGGGAGGGTGTCGTTGATTCTGCGAGGGAACGACAAAATGCCCAACGGCATAGGATATTCCATTGGTCGATTTTAGTGCTGCGCTTAAGTTTGGTAAGTTGGTCTTTAGCTGTTTGAGACAGTTTTATTCTTTCAATCGGTGATTCCATTATCTTCCTAAAAATTGAGGTAGTTTTCGCTCATAAACCCAAACAGTAGCGAACCGCAGTTTCAACTTCAAGCATCTTGGAGTCAGAAAGCTTGCCAACTGGGTCAGTAGGAAAGCGATTTGGATCTAAAGAACGAATTTGAAAACATAAAAACACTGTTTCTATAAGCAATCCACTGTCACCTGGCGAGACTCGGATATTAGTTGGATAATCACGCTTAATATTTGTTCCTTTCGTACCGACAATTACAGTCACAACCAAAGGCGATTGATTTATAGCGTCTATAGATAACACTAAAACTGGTCTTGTTCCTGCCTGTTCTCGACCCAGCACCGGATTAAGATTGACAAAATAAATTTGTCCTCTCTCAATGCTCACAGCTTTTGCAAACCATCCATTTCTGTAATACTGAATTCATTATTAATAGTGGTAATTTCTGTTTGTATATCTAAATCACTAGCCATTGCAAGTAGTTGTTCGTTCATATATTTAATATCAGTAAATTTATTTGATATTTGCTTTCTTTCTTGAACTTGCTTTTCGATACGTTCTAACAGCCATTCTAATTCTTCTAAGGACAAAACACGTAGGTCATGCTCTATTTTTATTAAACGTGGTGAGTTCATAATTGATCTCTTTTCCAAAGGTCGTTAGATATATTGTAAAGATGTAGGTTTCAAAAAAATTGCTTTCGCTTAATTTTTTAACAATATCTACTACCAAAAATATCCTGGTTTTATGGTTGTTTGGCGGGTAGTGGAGTCATATTTAAGCAGATATTCGCGGGCGATCGCTTGATTTTCTCGCAGTGTTTCTACTTCTTTTTTGCCAATCTCAGTATCCGTAGATAACAAAATTACTTGATGGCTGGCGGATGGAAAGTAACGTTCAACTAGGTTACTGCGATGAGAGGAGTCTAGTCTACCTAGTGGCGTATCAATTGCTACTGGTAGGCGGTGTCCAGAGACTTTGGCTAAACCCCAGAGGAATGCGATCGCAAGTAGTTGTTTTTCGCCTGCTGATAAACGATGTTTAGGAACAGGTTTACCATTTAAATCGTAAAGCAAAAGGCTAAAAGTCTTAGTATCAATGGTGATACGATGCACTAAGTCTGATTTATGGAGAAGATAAAGGAAGCAATTTTTAACTTCTTCCTCTAACTTATTGAGTTTTCGCAGAGTTAATTTTTCACGAAAAATCTTAAGTGTGTTTTGAACTTTCGCTGCTGACGTAATAATATGTTCGCTATTTTTATGTTTAATATTTTCTACAGTATAATCACTTAATTCTCTTTTTGACTTAGCAATAATAGTTTCTAACTCAGCTAAACGACGGCGGATTGTTTCGTAATTTGCTTTAGCTTCAACGACTTGATTTTGTGCCGTTTCTAGTGCTTGACGCAGCTTTGTATAATCTTCTGGTGCTGCTGCTGTTTGCACTTGCCTTTCTAGAGTATGAATTTCTTCTTCTTGATTTTTGAGAATAGCTAATTTTTCTTTTGCAGAAAGTTTAGAATTTTGCAAGTGATATATAAGATTATCTAGCTGACTTAAAGTTTCATCATCAGCTAATAACCAAGGTGCTTCTGTTTGGAGAGTCTTTGCATATAAATTATCTACATCTTGGATTAAAAATGATTGGATTTTTTCAACTTCTATCGGAGAAATTTCGACTTTATTGAGCCAAGTAAGTAAGCGCTGATCTCGCTCAATTAACAAATCTTTAGAAATCTGTACCTGTTGATGGCGAAATTCTTTTTCTCCCTGTGCTTGCGCCTGATTAAGCAAATTGGGAATTAATGCCAGAGGTAAAACATCAGCCGCCAATTCACACATTGACTGACGTATTTGTTCAATTTCCGCAGTTTTTGTATCCTGTTGTAGTTCTAGTTGATTGCGTTCGGCTGCAATCTTCCCACCTTCAGAAATGAATTTATCAAAGGCTTCTTGCTGCTTTTGTTCTAACTCTTCTACCTGATTTTTGAGAATTTCTACTTTCTCTTCTGTGGTTTGATAATCTTCTTGCTGTTGGGTTAACCTAGTTTCAATTTCCTCTAGGTTTGCTAAATCCTTACTATTACCAACTTCTTTAAGTTTACGGTTAACTAAAATATCTAAATCAACTGCTAAACGATCTGCTAACTCTAGCCCCAAAAGTCCGCGAATTGCATCTACTACAACTGGTGGTGGTGTTTCCTGTTCTGCAAGTTCTTTAACTTGTTCACCATCAAAGAGAAATAAGTTGGAAATCCCTAATGGCAGAAGATTTTCAATATATTCATCCCAGATATTAACTAAAGCATCAGGCCATGTATCACTGTCGCCTAAAATACCTAACGTATCTTTACCGTCTTTAGGATTTTTTGTCCAACTACGCACAACACGGTATTTTATTGGTTTATCGTTTTCAATATGTTCAAAAAGTAATTCAATCCGCGTGTCTGCAACTGGATCTATTTTGTTGTTAACACATTGATTGAGAAAATCGCTATAACTTAAATTACCACGGGTAGAACATTGGGCACGAGCGCCATAAAGAGCAAGACGAATGGCATCCATAAGGGTGGTTTTACCGCCGCCATTCATGCCACCTAATAGGATAATTGGACGCGAGTTTTCTTCATCAGTTTTTGGGTTAAGATTGATTACCTGTTTACCACTGTATGGGCCAAAGTTTTGTAATACGAGTTCAAGAAATATCATAATTATTTGAATATTTAAGTGCAAGAACACACTTTTTAATTTTGTGTATTCTTGCGTTACTATTAATGGTTTTTACCTTTAAATTTGATATTTGCCCAATTTTGAGATGTTACATCAGGTTCTATAGGAGATATTGTTGATATTTGGTCATTGGCTATTACATTAACTTCATCTGGTATAGCTATAATTTCATCTCTAACCTCGTCTTTAATATCAACATCCCCCAAAGTTAACTGCTTAAATTTTTCCTTAAATTTTATAATGTCACCATCAGTAATTGCTTCTCTTAAATCGCGTTTTAAATGAGCATGATCAATTGCATCTTTTTGGGAACGCGAACTCGTATCAAAACATTTCTCTAAAGTGTTGTATATTCCCGTGCGACGAGCTTTTTTGCGATATTGGTATTCTGTGTCTAATAGCTTTGCCATGAGTTCCAAGTGCATAACATCGCCTTCACAGATTTCTTCTAGTACTGCCCATTCATCTAGACCTAATAGGCTATAGTCAGCACCAGGACGGGGATCTTGAAATTCTTCGCCAGTCACTTCTTGATAAATCCGGGGTAAACTATCATCAAATTCGTGTCTTTCTTCTAGCCAAATGCGACGAATTTCACTCATTTCTTCTAAAGTGATTAGGGTGATGTCGCGCATATTTTCTGGCGCTGTTTGACGAATTTGTTTTTCAACGGTAAGTAACTTTCTTAGCCAATCCTCCCGCGCTTCTTTAATAAACGGGCCAGGAATATGTTCAATAGATATCCCATCTTCTAAGTTACGTTCATAAAGTTGGACACCACCATTTCTACGTCGGAAATCTCTTTTATCACGGGTTTCTTCAGCATCCAATTCTTTACGGAAATCAAGTAAAGGTTGCATCCACTCTTTCTCTTCGTCATTTTGAATCATCGCCGCCAGCGATTTATCTTGACTAACCAGCGTACAAACCCAGCAACCAAAACGCGAGCTACCACAACTAGGAGTAGATGTATCGACAACTAAAGGACATTCATTGTCAGCAGAAGCACCTCGATACATGGAGAATAAATCTTTATTGCTGTATCCCCAAGGGTTTTCCCATTGCATAAGATAAATCCAGACTTCATCATTTTGCCAGTCTTCAATAGGGCTATAAACTAAAGAATTTGGCAAGTTCATATTAGGACTGAGGCGATCGCGTACCCGTTGGGCTTCAAATTTTTTCATTCGGCTAGCACGTTTTGTGCTTTCAGCTTTGCGAGTACCCAAGACAAGTATCGCTTCTCCACTCGCTCGAATCACATCACGAATAAAGCGGTTAGAGGGATTAATTTTGAGGCGTTCTGTACACCAGCGAAATTTTCCTCTGGGTGCTGGATAACCTTTACCAATCAAACCTACCCAGAATGTTTCTTTAAAATCTGGTTGTAGCAAATGGGGTTCAAATGGTAATCCTTGCGCTTGGGCTTCAGATTTCATCTGTTTTAGAGAATTGCGTACCCAAGCAGCAACGATAGGATTTTCTACCAGTGTGTCTGTGGTAATCACATATATCGTTTTAGTTCGCTTTTCAGGTGGGAGTGTTGCGATCGCATTCCAAACCAATTGCAGTACACATGAACTATCTTTACCACCTGAGTAACCCACAACCCAAGGTATTTCATCTAAACAGTACAACTCTTGAATTTCAGTGGTGAGAGCTTGGATATCTTCCACTAAATCTGCTACAGTACGTGTTTCCTGACCTTTATTCTCTGGTTGTTGTGCTGTAGCCATTTCTCTCCTCCCTATCCAAACAAGTATTTTCTTTAATTTTTTTATATAGACGACTGATAAACGCCCTTCAGACCAAAATTTACTGGCACACAAACAAAGCCCGCGTAGGCGGACTTTTTTGAGATTTTACCTGTATTATATATAACCGCAATAACTGCAAGTTTCAGTTATTCGTTGTTTTACATCAGCTTTTTAGAATAGCATTTTTTAAGAATTTTTAAAAAATAAATATTCTTACCTAATACTCTAGACAATGTAAACTGCTTTATATTCTCTAGTTTTTAAAAATTAACAACATGAAAGACTCTGACTCAACTGCTGACATCGCTAGAGAATATCTGGAACGGGAAAACAAGGAAAAACAGGTACTATCTTTACTCCTGGAGAAGTTTTTAGGGAGAAAAGATCAGATTCTCGTGCAAAAAACCGAAATGGGTGGTACTGAGGCTTATGTTAGCTCTGTTACACTGGAATGGTTTGCAGGTCGGGTTCACTTCGCCTCTGGCTTACCTCTGTTTCAGAAAAAGTACAATCCTGAGACTGATAATGTCGAGATTGACGCAGATAGTATTGATGAAATTCAGCAGCGTCCCCTTGATTGGTCACGTCAAGCGCCGCTAGTGCAGTATTTAGCGGCTCGACACAACCATAAGTTTCCGCCAGTGTTGGTAGTAATTAATCAACCGTGGGTGGATAATCCCAAAGCTGCTGAGTGGGATAGCGAAGGACGCGCCACAAAGTCTACTACTGATTTTATACCCTTAGATAAAGACGCTAAAGTAGGTCTGCTAAATATTTCTGAGGATGATGTAACCATTTATGCGCTAGATGGTCAACACCGATTAATGGGGGTTCAGGGGTTGATGGAGTTAATTAAAACTCGTAAACTCCAGCGCTATAAGAAAGATAAAGGTGCTGATGACAGTTTTATTACAGTAAATGATTTGATAGAAAAGTACCAAGTAGACCTTGCTTACTTGCAAAATTTACCCAAGGAAAAAATTGGTATTGAGTTCATCTGTGCGGTAGCGGCTGGGGAAACTCGCACCGAGGCGAGGCGGAGAGTGAGATCGATTTTTGTTCATGTCAACCTGATGGCTGCACCGTTGACTAAAGGTCAGCTAACACAGTTGAATGAAGATGATGGTTTTGCGATCGTAGCTAGAAAAATTGCAGTTACACATCCACTATTAGAACAACGACAAGAACGCAATCCTCGTGTTAATTGGAATAGTGCAACAGTCGCTTCTAATTCTACAGTTTTGACCACTTTGCAAGCTCTGCAAGATATGTCTGAGCGATATTTGGCTCAAAAGTTCCCTCACTGGAAACCTTTGGAGAAAGGTCTAATTCCCATGCGTCCAGAGGATGAAGAAATTGAGCAGGGAATTGAGGAATTTAAAAAGCTATTTGATTCTTTGGCTAGTCTTTCTAGTTATAAAATTTTAGAACACGAGGATACACCAGCTTTACGGCGCTTCAGCTTTGAGAAAGATGGAGGTGAAGGAAATATGCTTTTCCGTCCAGTTGCTCAAGTTGCATTAGCGCAAGCTTTAGGGATTTTAGTTTTTAAAAAAGGTTTTTCACTGGCAGATATTTTTAAGAAACTGCGGAAGTTTGACCAGCAAGGTGGTTTTAGTGGTATGGAATATCCGCAATCTCTCTGGTATGGGATTTTGTATGACCCAAATAAAAAGCGGGTGCAGGTTGCTGGACGAGATTTAGCTGCAAAATTATTGGTTTACATTCTGGGTGGAATTCAAGAACAGATGGAACGTGCTGAACTTCGCAAGGCTTTGGCGGATGCTAGGACTGTGGAAGATAAAACTATAAGTTTTGATGGCGAGTTTGTTGAACCAAAAGCGGTAGGACTTCCACCTATTTTATAATCGACACAGTTTTCAAGACTTTTTACTGTATTATTACGGTTGCTTAAGTATAATAAGAGCATATAGTGTAATCTACCACTTTACAGGTATCTGTATGACTCAAACAAACCAAGATAATAACAATAATGTTTCCTCAGAGATTAAAGCTAATTTTAGTACCTTAGTTGCACCCTTCTTTGAAGCCCATTATCGAGATTCCTGCTATCCAGGGCTTATTTTTCAGCAGGGAAAGCGGAAAATGCTGCAAATTAATATACCTGCTGGGGATTTTCCCGCTCTTTTGGTAGCAAAACCTGCGACTGACGATGATCCGGAATCAGGAAAACAACGCCCAGAAGTCCCTGGTCATGCTGAGGATATCAAAAATTATATTATCGAGCAAGCCCAAAAAGAAAAACCCTGGATACTGGGAACACTAACAGCAAATGTACCCCTAGAAAAAATAAAAATTCTCGAATTTGGTAGGGGTATTTGTATAGTTGTCATTCCTCGTGGAGTAAAGTTAGAGATTACAGATGGACAACATCGTAAGAGCGCGATTCAAAAATTAATTGAAGGTGATAAAAGTAACTTAATCGGTGATGATGATTTTCCAATTACGCTGGTTTTAGAAGAAGATCCTGACCAGTGTAGAAAAGATTTTGGAGACATGGCTCAAACGAAACCACTAGGTAAAGCGCTGCTATTATCATTTAGTGAAGTTGAAGGTCGTGTTGGTATTACCAAAAAGTTGGTAAAACAAGTAAAAATGTTTGATGGTAAAACAGATAAAATTCAAGATTCCCCACGTCTTAACAACAAATTTATTTATATTTACACAAATAACTTTATCGCTAGGGCTGTAAGTTGTGCTTTTACAAAGAATCCTGATTCTGAACTTCAAGACTATGATGTAGAAATTTCTTCTAATGCTCTAGCTAATTGTTTCAATAAGTTTTTCTTTGAATGTAGTAATACTAGATATATTTCTGAGACAAAAGTAGCTGATTTGACTGTTACTGAAGTAAGGAAATTTAAGGATGAATGTCTACTGGGAGTGAGTGCTGGTCTAGAAGTTTTGGGGAGATTGCTATACTTTACTTACAATAATGACAGTAATTATTTTGATGAAGCAAAAGTTTCCCAACTTGCACAGATAAATTGGACAAGAAGTGATCCAATTTGGGAGAATAATTTAATTAGAATAGACCCTAACCCTAAAAATCCAGATAAGCGTTATAAGTTATCTACTGGTGCAAATGCTGTAACAGATGCAGTCAAAATGCTAAGATCCAAACTAGGTTGGATCGAAAACTCTTCCTATTGAAGATATTAAAATTTAAGAGAGGAATTTGGTGAGATCAAATTCCTCATCTTGTTTCTCTTCGTTCATTCGCTCATAACTGAGAAATAATAAAATTCGCTCTGAATAATCTACTGACCCACGCAATTCATTTTGTAATATTTCTAATCCACCATTAGCGTACTCTTCAAATATATGATTGCGTTGTCTTTCATATTCTTCTTCATTAAGAGATAGTGTTTTGATATCTTTCGTTTCATTAATTGCTAATAATTTTATTAAAATATCATTTCCCATTGAGGCAAAATACTCTATCCTGATTGGCGATGGTTCCCTTTTAGAAATCTCTCCCAAAGCCACCCGCCTTTTATGTTTTGCGCCCAAAGCTGCTGCAAACACAATCACATCAGCAAAAGTATTAAAAGGCCCGGTTCCACCATCTGAAGATGTTAAATCTTTCACCAACTCAGCTTTATCTTTAGCAACCCTGATTCTGCCAGTTTCAGCCATTGTTTTAATATCTACATTGTTGCTATCTTAACTGAAAGTTAGAAGTGATAGTAATTACTAGCGCATTATTTTATACTAGTATGTAGGCGATCGCTAAACAAACAAATTATCCACTAACATAGTCCATCCTGGCACTGCGGGTTCAGCTTCAGCTACCTCACCACGTCGATACACTTGCGGTTCATCAGGATTAGTAGCACCATATTCCCGATTCCGCTAACTTTCATCTTTATAAATCTCGCTACGATGTCCTATTTTAATTACAGTCACTATTAAAACATCATCATTTATTTCATAAACAACTCGATAATCTCCTACTCGAATACGATATGAATTATCATCAACTTGTAATTTTTTTACCCCGTTTGGACGCGGTTCTATTGCCAAGTCATTGATTTTAGTTTGTATGCGCTGTTGTACGTCTATAGGTAGTTTCCTAAACTGCTTTTTCGCACCCCTTGAAAATTTAACTTCGTAACTCACGCAACATCCTTGTTTATTTCGTTTCTTATTTCGTTTTGAATTTCATCCCAAGACACAGTGCCATTAATACGTATATCTTCCCTAGCTTCTTTAATGGCTTTTAAGTCTTCTTCATCGTCTACATCATCGATTCTTTTTAATAGTGCGTGAATTTCAACTAAAGTACTGTCATAAGCTTGATGTAGCAGTACGTTGATATCTTTAATTAACTGTTCTCTTTCGTGTGCTTTCATTTTTAATCATCCAAGCGTGGGTTTACTTTTTCTGCCACTGTCTCTAGTTTTCCCTAAACTCAAGTTGGAAACTGAACATCTTCATAAACTAAAGAAATCGGAAAGTTAAAATCAACGCTAGTTAAATTAACCTCATCCCCTTCTTCATAAGGATGTAACTCCCAAATCCCTTTGTCATTGATACGAAAGCAATCTAAACTAATTTTTTCAGCATCAATAAGAACATATTCTTGTAAAGTTTTGATACGGCGGTACTGAATAAATTTACGACCTCTGTCGTAAGCTTCTGTACTGGGGGAGAAAACTTCGACAATTAGACAAGGATACTGAAGAAATTTAATGGCTTGTCTATCTCTTTCATCACAACTCACGACAACATCCGGGTAGTGAAACGGCCCGTTCTCAGTCACTCCTACTTTTGCATCTGCCATAAAAGCCCGACAGGAACTTCCTCGAAGGTGACTTTTTAATGCCGAAGCTAAGTTTAAGGCAATACTAGTATGAGGAATTGTCCCCCCAGTCATAGCATAGGCTTCACCATTGATATATTCGTATTTAATATCTTGGTGTTCTTCCCATTCCAGGTATTCCTGGGGAGTCAGATACTTTCCGTCTGGATTCGCAACCATATACTTTATCCTTTAGATATGACGTTCAACTGCGATAATTTCAGTATATTCATACTCATTCGGACTTTGTTTCACCAAAGGATATCTTTCTCCACCCAACTCAATATAATCTTGTTCGCAATCTGGCTTAGAAGAATAATACGTAAGCACATATTCTCTACCAATTCTTTGTGTCATTTCTGCTTCAACTTCACCCCGCCACTGAGTCTTAGTAACTAAAACTATCAACTGATTCGCTAATTGAGGAATTGTCTTCGCAATGTGTCGCCGCGAATTCTCATCCAAACTACCAAACGGCGAATCCATGACTATTGGGAAAGTGCTACTATCGGGAATCATCATCATTTTTCGTTTCTCACTCCATTCCCTTACTTTGTCAATGATGCTGGCAATAAAGGATAAACTGAGAATTTGATTTTCGCCCGTAGATGCTGCAACTGGTGCTTCTATACCTGTAGTATTTTCTACTAATGTCAGTTCATATTTTTCACTAATTTTAGGAATGTATGGAGTTACAGAAATCTCCATAAATATCTCTTGCACTCGCTTTTCTAATTGCAGACGAAATTGTTGTTCTTGACGATTTCTAACTTCCGTTAACCGTTCGATTGCATCTTGAGTAGCGTTAATTCGTCGCTGTGCTAAAGTTTGCTTATCTTCATTCAGCTTTTGTTTAGCGATTTGTTTATTTAAACCTTCAATCTCAGTTGTGAGTTGAGCAATTTGCTGCTGATTTGCACCCTGTTCTCGATTCAATTCATCAATTTTACTTTCAATTTCATCTAACCGTTTTTGCAAACTGCTAATTTCTTCATTAGCATCTTTTCGCAAACGTTCTTGAATATTGTCTAAATCACCTTCAATTTGAGATATGCTTTGCCTTAACTGATTAATTCTAGTTTGTTCTCTATCAACTTCTTCCCAAAAACTTATGGCTTGTTTGTCAATTTCATCTACTTGAGCTATCATCCGAATTGCAGTTTCTTCCACCGCCGAGGAACCTGCTTTATTTAGCCAAGTACTCACATGAGTGTAAGAATGATTACCCTCGTGTAATTCTGCGCCACAAATACAGCGTTGAGAATTGAGTAAATCACTGACAAATTCCCGCGAAATTCCTGATGTTAACTCGCCTCGCTGCTTCAAATCATTGATAATTCCTCGAAACTGGGATGTAGTTTCTGAGAGTAAAACTGTATAACCCCGCGCGGAAATAACTTTTTTCAGCGCTTCCTTCGTTTTTTTATATTCTTCTTGATTCGCAACTTTCTGCGATTCTAAATCTTGCCATCTTTCTTGTAATTCCTTAGCTGCACTCAGTTCTCGTAAACGGTTACTTGTCTCTTTTTTAAAAGTTTGTTGATATTCTAACTCTTCTTTAATTTCAGTTTGCCGCTTGGTAATGCGTCCTCGCTCTCGTTCTATCTTTTCTTGCTGTCGCAACAGTTGTTTAATTTCAGAATCACCAATAGCTTTTAACTCATTTTCTAGAGCTTTTTTAGCATCTCCCAAATGTCTGATGGAACGGTTGATTACTTCCACACCCAAGAAAATTTTTGTAGCTTCGGCAATTTCAGCTTTTTTGTCAGAACGGACTATTTCTTCAATTCGTTCGCCGTCAAAGAAAAAATATTGATGTAAAGTAGCTGGTAAAATTTGATTAATTATATCGTCTGATTGCTGATTTGGTATATTCCATTTGCCATCATCGCCACCAACCCACATGGTTAATTGAGTTTTGCCAGCGTCAAAGTCATTTTCGTTTTTATAACCTCGACAGGCGCGTTTAACTCGATAGCGTTTACCTTCATGTTCCCAGCCAATCTCTACCCAGCATTCTACAACTTGACCTTTTTGAGCCTCTGCGATCGCACGCTTATTAACTAACTGTTCTATTGATGCAAATGCTGCACTAAATTTTTCATATAATACCCAAGTAAAGGCATTTAGTAAACTGGTTTTTCCAGAGCCATTATTCCCATGAATAATCGTCGTATTCTGAACATCTCCAGCAGCGAGGAGCATCTCTGGTGTCGTACCATAAAAGGAGCGAAAGTTGCATAGCTTGATTGAAGTCAGCTTCATCGCACCTCTTCCTTAATAATGTCCAAAATATTATCATTTATATGGCTGTTAATCTTCTTATCTAGCCTGCCTTTTTCCAGCTTCCATACCCGCTCAATAATTCGCCGTACCTCCGGCGGAGCGCTGTTTATTGGCTCTTGCACATCATCGATATTCGCATCTTGTGACATCTTCGGTTTGGAAATATAGTTTTTCTATATTTTAACTTTCTCTAGTACTGCATTTACCTCCGTAAAGCCACTGTTAGCGTTATCTTTAATTTTGCAAAAACTATTTTTTTAAATTTATATTTTTCTTTGAAAAAAGACTTTATTATTGAATTGTCTTCTGGTATTATTAATAATTAAGATCATAATGGGATGTAAGTGAAATTTTTAAAGTCACTTAC
>NNBV01001981.1_pt1 | contig 14515 bp, 11 predicted proteins | sample 1173771 | NCBI WGS metagenome assembly NNBV01 (sample SAMN07173938, study PRJNA388173) | plant metagenome | isolation source: symbiotic tissue sample KVS11 | place: Norway: Troms, Kvaloya island | reverse complement strand
ACTTAGCATTAATAAATTAAGAAAGAATTAGTAACCGTTTGCATTCCATCCATTCACCTTTTTTGGTATAAATAATTTTATTATATAAAGTTTATCCAAACAAAAACTCGATATCACTGCGCGAAAGATTTTTAACAAAGCCTGCATCATCCTGTATCAATTCATCACCAAGCATCTCCTTTCTGTCCTGTAATTGAAGAATCTTTTCCTCAACCGTGTCTTTGCAAATCAACTTGTATGCAACCACCTTACGCTTCTGTCCTATGCGATGTGCCCTGTCAATAGCTTGTAGCTCTGCTGCAGGATTCCACCATGGGTCTACCAGGTAGACATAATCAGCAACAGTCAAATTAAGCCCCACTCCTCCTGCTTTCAATGAAATCAGGAATGCTTTCACACTATCATCTTCCTGGAATTTGGTTACCTGTTTTTTGCGATTATCAAGTGAAGTGCTTCCATCGAGGTAGCAATGGCTTACGCCTGCTTCTTCAAAAGCAGCTTTGATCAGTTTCAGCATTTCGGTAAACTGAGAGAAGACCAAAAGCTTATGAATACCTGCATTCTCCTGTATCTCGCGAATAAGCTCTTCAATCTTGACGGAGTGAACCATGGCATCGGGTGCTTCTTTTCTTACCATCTGCGGATGATCACAGATCTGACGTAGTCGTAATAAGCCCTCCAGCACGTAAATACCTGACTTGCCTAAGCCTTCTTCATCAATTTTTTTGAGCAGTCGCTGCTTATACTCGTCACGGTATTCGTTATAGATTCTTCTTTGCTCAGCTTCCATGGTGCACCATAATACGGTCACGGTTTTATCAGGAAGGTCTTTGGCTACCTGCTCTTTGGTACGCCTTAGCGTGAAGGGGTGAATGAGTTTTTTAAGATACCTGGTTCGTTCTTTATTACCTTGCTTATCAATAGGTTGGGCGAATTCACTATTGAAAAATTCGCGCGTGCCCAGTAAGCCGGGGTTCACAAAATTGAACTGGGCAAAAAGATCGAAGGTGTTGTTCTGAACAGGGGTACCGCTCAGTATGATGCGGTTGACAGAGCGCAGCTGCTGCACGGCTTTGGTGATGCGTGCATCGGGGTTTTTGATCGCCTGGCTTTCATCCAGGATGATGTATTGCCACAGAAATCCGAACAGGTGATCAATGTCATTGCGGATTACTCCGTAGGTCGTCAAAACGATATCGTACTCCGAAAAATGGGTTTCGGTAAACTCGCGTTGCAGACCGTAATGGGTATAAAATTTCAATGAAGGACAGAACTTCTGCAATTCATTTTCCCAGTTAAAGATCAATGAGGTAGGGCAAACCACCAGTTGCGTACTGCCCGGGTACTTTTCTTTAAGGAACTGAAGAAAGGAGATCGTCTGGAGCGTCTTCCCCAAACCCATGTCATCGGCCAGACATCCGCCCCAGCCTAATTCATCCAATGACTGCAGCCACTGAAACCCGGACTGCTGATAAGGACGTAATGTTGCCTTTATTTCTGCGGAAAGCGGCACTTTTTGTATCTGATCATATTGCAACAGTTTCCTGTTACGTGCATCAATGTCCTGTTGCACGGTCTTATCGGCTGTCTTGCCAAGAATGTCTTCGAGTAAGGTGTAATGAAGCTTGCTTACTTTCAGTATTCCGTTCTCTTCCGTACTGGTGCGCAACAATAAGCTGTATTGACTTACCCATTCATCGGGTATATGTGCCAGCATACCGTCTTCCAGCATGATGGTGTCCTGCTTGTTGAGGATGGCTCTGCGTATTTCTTTCAGTGAAATAATATGCTCACCCCAACTGATCGTCACTTTAAGTTCAAACCAATCCTGAGCATCTTTCGCTTCTATATCAAAGCGCGGCACGTCGGTGGTATAGCGAAACTTCTTCAGCTCCTGGAAGCCATGCACGGAGTAGCCTTCCTGTTGCACTTTGCGCAGCATGGTGATGAACCATCCCTGCTTCATCACATCAGCAAAGGGCAGGTAGTAATATTGATTGTTTCTTTGTTTGGCAAAGGAAGCATGCAAGGTGCGCAGGTATTCATACAGCTTTTTCTCTTCTTCCGACTTGCGTTGTATGATGCTGATCTTCCCTTGTGATTCCACCACGTGATGCTGATCTTCATTATAGTCGATCACTTCATCGGCATAAGTAAACTGGGGGCGAATCATGAGGTTGCTTTCGTTGAGTTCGCTCAACAGAATACGCGCCTGAGGTGCAGTATCCGTAAGCTCCACATTCAGCTTATCACCGATTGTTACTTCATATTTACCCAGCCATGGAAGAATGTATTTCTTTATGATCTCTTCTTTCAGTGTGATCGGGAAAGTAAGGGGACCGTTCTTGAACAGATCGATGATCGCCAGTGAATCTACCAATGGAGGAAGATAGAGTGTATCGTCTTTCTCGAACAAACATCCACCCCAGAAGTGAAGGTCGGCAGGTTTGCCCTCTACCAGCAAATTCATTTTGATGATGATCATATCTCCTTTCACATCGGCAGCGAAGCTGATAGTGACAGGAGCATCACTAAGGATAATGTTCTTCTGATTATAAAAATTGAAGCGACCGTTCTTTAACACAAACAGATGTGGCCATGCTGATAGTGCGGGCCAGAGCTTTTGCAACAGCACATAGTAATGCTTGCGCAGATTGATCAGCTCACGCGATGACACATGCGCCCACGAACCGGAATGATTACGAATGAACCGGTTGCCTGTGGCCGTCATCCAGTTCAGTAAATGATTGTCTGAAAACTCAAGGAAATCGGTGTACAGCTGCTCGGTAAGGGGTTGCAAAAAAGCCAGACCTTTTTCTGCCTGCAGCGATATGCGTTTGTACTCCGTCACGCGGTCTTTGGTATAGATGAGGAGGGGCTCTAAATCAAAACGGGTCGACTTGGGCGAAGCGAAATTGAACAGAAATCCGATCTGGTAATCGATGACAGTACCTTTGGGCAGTATCGGGCGAACAGCCTTCTTGGGCTGGGGTTTCTCTTGGTCAAAAAGCATTAGCAACTAATTCATCAACAGACAGTTCTGATAAACGGGAGGATTATGATAAGGATAATTCAGATCTGTCAAATTCACGTTTCCCCGCTCCTTTCGGCAAATATAACACGAAGGCGCATTATACCTTCGTAAGAAATAGCTTCTCCCGTTTTTCAGGCTATTCACGTACTGATAATTTTACCGATAGCCAAATTTATCTGAGATGGTAGCCGCAAAGCGAGCCAGTTCCAGTAATTTTCTAAAGTTCATCCTTGCTCGATCCTTCATCGAAGCTGGCTGGTTGGTTTGGGGCGGTAATAGTGGCAGGAAGCGGTATTTTATTTGGGGTTGGAATTTTGGATTTAGTGGCTCCTTAACGCCTTCTCGAAACGGCTCAGTATTATAAGGGGTAGAATGTTAACTGATGATAACGGAATGAGAAAATCTATAGCCGAAACTCGTTACAATTTGAGCTTAACTCTGAATCAATTCAAATGTAGCTTAGAACAAATTGCGAAAAGCATTTGAGCTTGTATAAAGTGCGTAGTTTTTTCTTTCCAAACTTGATAACTCATGAGAACTATCCTCGCCAAAATCACGGTTACTGTTGGTGTAGGACAGAAGACTGAAACAATAAAGTAAAAGGTATTCACAATGGTTGTGAATACCTTTTACTTTATTACGCTATTCCGTATTTAATCGATTGCTGATGTTATGCGAGCAATGTGATAGACGCGAAACCCTTCCATGGCCAGTGATAGATTGTTGCTGTTAAATGGTTGGTCTGATTTTTTGGTTTCAATAGTAATAGCGTGAGTATCGTTATAGTAAAGAATCGATTGCTCACCATTGTTATCTCTTGCTTTCTTTTTGAATCCATATTTTTCGAATGTACTCTCCAGGTTATCGTCATTGACGGCATACAGATTGGTTTTAACTATGTATGCCAGCTCACCGCCATCGGGGAATAGTTTGATGGCCATATTACGATGCTCATTAGAGTAAAGCTGTTCGCTATCGCCTCTTTTCCATTCATAGCAGATACTGTTGAGGTAGGGAAGTACAGAATCGGGTTTCACTTTCTGATCCAATATAGCTGTGAGGTGCTCCAGTGTAATGTCTTCGCGTGCTATCTTCTTGTATTTACTTAAGGCATCCAGGCCGAGTACAGGTTTGGCCAGCCCCGGGTGCTTGCGTGAGTACACAATATCAATGATCGCTCCTTCGTATAAGTCATTAAACTCGCTGCCATTCACTGAGCTGCTCACATCGTGCCTGTGCTTAAGTGAGTCTTCGTAAACAATATTGATATCATATGTAGTATTGGATTGAAAACGCCTGCTAGTAGTGGTAGAGCGTCCACCGGAAATTCTTCCTTTGGCAAGCACACCATTGGCCTTCAGTTCATCTTCTACGCGGTCACCTTGATGGAAGATAAGGAACCCAAGAAAAAAGAAACCGGGCAGTATAGCAATGGGAGCGTACCTGCGCAGGCCGGGCTGAGGCCGGTCTTTGTCTTTGGAGGTCATATCTTCAATGAGTTCGTACACCGAACCATAATCACCCATTAAAAAGAACAAGCAAGCCGCGAACAGAATACCGCCAGCAAAATGAAAAAACATTTCACTGTTCTCATAAATATCTACAGGTATCCACGAAAGAAAGGTACTTAGTACAGCAAGTGTGGCGATGATCCAGAATATTTTTCGGGTTGTCATTTATCTGTTTGGTTTAAGGGTGAAGTAGGTGCCACTGATCCATAACTCAAAGTCTTTGGCCGTAGCACTGCCTACTGCTTCGAATTGCACTTTGGCGCGTGCCTTTGGCTCCATGCCACTGTATTTGCCATTTACTATGAACGATTGGCCACCGGCAATTTTATCAGGCAGTATGCTGCCTTCAAAGGTAAGATTGCTGTCTTCGGTGTTCAATGTTTTTAGCAGTGCTGCTGCACCAATGTTTTGCAGCATGGCCATGTATGTACCTTCCTCATACTGCACCATTGTTTTTCTGAACACCGGGTAGTTGATGATTGTGACTTCACTTAAAGTGAAATTTCCTTTTCCGTTTACAACGGGATATCCTTTAAAGGAAACGGTACCCTTTTCATCATCGATGGCTTTTAGAAGATCTTGCTTGTTTACTACTACAGTGTCCAGCTTAGGTGCATCCGCAAATGCTTCCAGCATACGCTGATCATAATCTTTATATTCTTTCATACTGCTATACACGCAGGTGATGTTTGCTGCATTGCTGCTGAGCACTTTCAGGTAAGCATTTTCATAGTTATCTTCCTGCAGGGTATAGTAAGTGTTTGCTTCAGGGTTGTTTACTGCATTGGTAAACCGCACCACCCGCTCGGCAGTTTCTCTTTCATATCGTTTGTGTCTTTGATAATCGCTTACCCTATCGCCAATAAACCAGATGATGCTTCCCGCAAGGATAAGCAGGGGCAAAGCAAAGGTATACCAGGGCGTTTTCTCATTGTAAGAAAGTGATTGCAGTACAGATAACAACTCATGCGTAGGCTCATAGAGCTGGTTATCGGCATGCTTGCGCAGCAGCCAAACTTTTCCTATTCCGAAAAAAGGAATCCAGAAAAGATGAAAGTATTTCTGTCTGCGCTCAATCTGAAAAGTAGCGTCTATCTCTGCGGGCATGCCCAACTGTGAGGGCTTGCACTTATGCAGAAGGAAGGAGTTCCATCCGTAAACAATCATGAATGATAGGAGTTTAAAATTGGTTTTTGGTCACTCGAAATTAAAGCAATCGCTATCTGCATTAAAGAAAAATAGCCCCTACTAACTATGCGTGTAAGTTTTTTTAATGAATTGCACTGCTTTGTTATTCGTCCTCTGGCTTGGGTTACCCAGTTTACATCTTTGTTTCTATTGTGCATGTACTACTGCAGAGTCCCCGAGGCGGGAGACGTCTGCGAGGACACAAACGGTCGATTATCCATTATCATAAATTTTCATTTTTCTCCAACCCGTCCTTCAACATCCCCACAATCTTATCGCGCAGGCTCTGCGGCTGTAGTACAGTTACTGTTGGTGTGAAGCCAAATATGTAGCTTGGCATAGTTCATAGTTTGTATCAATTACAGGCTGATTATTACTTCTTTCTTATCGTCTTTGATTAGGCGATGGCTGTGGGTCCTTGAAGATTCCACTACGTTCTTCACAGTAGGTTTTTTTGCGGCGTGCCGACCAACCCTCTGCATTCGCACAGTCGGTTTGCAGGAGAGGGAAAATCAAACTTCCAGAACACGTTCGAATGGATCAATCCGAACAATAATAACGATCTGATCATTCACATTTGAATTCTTAAACCATTCAAACGTGATGAAAACAATCTCTTTTACTCAAAAACTAATTGTTTGCCTGATAAGCGGGTTAATTGGTGGGCTCACCTTTTTAAGGGCCAGTGACTTCGTTTTAGGAAAGGTACTCCCTCCCATTACATTGATCATCGCGGCCGTTTCGATATTCATTGGCTGTATTGCCTATATCGGTATCTGGCAGTGGCGCGATAGAAAAGGTATTGCGGACAACACGAGAATAAAAACATTCTGGATTAGTGCTATCCGGTATGTGATTGCCTTTGACCTGGCGCTTTTCGGGTTTCAAAAGATGGTTCAGATGGAGAGGTTCATCCCGCTGGGGGTGATCGATGAACCTTTCAGCAGCATCTCCGGCAGTTGGCTCACGTGGAGTTACTTCGGCCGGTCGCATGCATTGATGGTTACGGTTGGTCTTTTACAACTACTGGGTGCTCTCCTGCTCGTCTTCCACCGAACCCGTCTTGCGGGTGTACTCGTGTTGACCCCGATCATGCTCACCATTGTACTGATTGAGTACTTCTACGATTTTGAAATGGGAGATTTGATTCACGCAGTAACCGTAATGGCCGGATTACTTTACCTGCTCGCATTGGATTGTAAGAGGCTTGCTGCATTCTTCTCTAGCTATATTGAAACTGATTTATCCTTTCAGACAAAGCATACTTTTATGAAGCAGGTGGGAAGAATGTCGATCTTGTTCATTCCGGTTTTGTTGATTGTGCTAAAACCATCACCGGATAAACACCCCGAGTTAACAGGAAAATATACAGTAGCAACGATGAGCATCAATGGTGAGCACAAGCTGGCCACTTCCGCCTGCGACAGTTTACTCACAGTGGTTTATTTCGACATTGCCAATGATTGTGTTTTCGAGTTCAACGGTGTGCCCAGAAGGATGTACGGATCATACGCGCTGGATGCGGCAGGTGCTATCAAAATGCAATGGCATTATCCACCGGCTGCCAGGGAGAAACAATTTTCAGGAACATTGAAGAGAGTCACCAGCGATGAAGTTGAGCTGATCGGTCACTTTCAGCAGGATTCAATAAGTGTGAGGATGAAAAAGGAACGTTGATAGAATAGCCAAAACCTACCCCATAGCCTTGAGGAATGACTAACCTAACTTAACCACCCCACGAAGCTACTGCACTTCTGTATGTAGCTGGGAGTCATCGTAAATTTGTAGTTCCGTTTTCTTTAAGGATCTTTAATAAAATAATCTTGAAGCCACAGGACAACATATTCCACAACCTCCAAAAGAAAGTTCCTTTTTCCAAAAAAAAGTGGGATGAATACATGGCGTATTTCAAACGCCTCGAAGTGCCGGCAAAAACAATACTTTTGAATGAAGGTGAAATTTCCAAAAAAGTATTCTTTATTGAAAAGGGTTGTATCCGGGTGTGGTTTAACAACAATGGAAAAGATGTAACCTTTCAATTCTTTTTTGAAAATGACAGGGTTTCGTCAACTGAAAGCTTCAAAAAAAATATACCAAGCATTGTTTCGATAGAAACAATAGAGCCTTGTATTTTATGGGTGATCAGCAAAAAAGATATGAACAAATTGATGAGTGATGGATTTGAAATTCCTGAAATCAGAGAAGGATTTATTACTACTTTATTTGATCGCAATATTTATTACATGAAACATTGCCTTTCCTTTATAAGAGATACACCACAGCAACGCTATCTTAATTTGATAAAAGAAAAGCCACACATTGTTCAACGCATTCCGCAACATTACATTGCTTCCTATTTAGGTATCACCACCGTTCATCTCAGTAGGATAAAAAGTAAGCTCGCGAAAGGAAAATAGTAGCGCTGCATTTAATAACAAATGTTATCGTCAGCCCAATAAACGCACGATAGTTTTGCATTGTAATAAAGAACAATGCAAATGAAAACTCAGAAAATAATTTACTGGATAACAACAGGGCTTTTTTCGCTATGGATGGTTAAGAACGCCTATGTGTATTTAACTGCCGAAGAAGCAAAACAACTCTGTCAGCACTTTGGTCTTCCTGATTATCTGAGAATCGAATTGGCCATTGCTAAAATTATTGGTGTAATTGTTTTATGGCTTCCTTTAAGAGACTGCAGGTTGAAAGAATGGGCCTACTCCGGATTTGCTATCACCATGATCTCCGGGTTTATCGCTCACGTGGCATCGGGCGATCCGATAATGCCATCGCTATCTGCTTTACTGGCATTGGCCATATTGATGACCTCTTACTTTACTGGTCATAAATTGAAGTCAATAAACTAAGTACTTAGCTATATGAAGAAAGTACTGAAATGGGTATTGGGTTCAGTTGTATTGGCGACATTGATTTATATATTTTCGCCAGGACTATCCCATCTGATCAAAAATCCTTCTGGTTGGAATCTACAAGCGCAGTTTATGTATTTCACCGGTATCTGTACAATGACGCTCATGATTCTGTCCATGTTAATCTCGCTGCGGATTCCCAAACTCAATTCAATCTTCGAAGGATTGGATAAAGCATATCTCGTACACAAATGGACAGGAATATTCACTACGGCATTCGTGGTAATCCATTGGCTTGGCGACAAAATACCACTTGTACTGGTAAAGCTTAACATCGTACCAGACCCCGAGGCATTGATTGATATCAATGAGTACACCAAATCAGAAATTGTACTTTATAAATCAGGTACGCTGCTGGCCGAACTTCTGTTTTATGTTTTTATTTTTCTAATTGTAGTTTCACTCTACACTATAATCTCCTATAGCTTCTTCAGAAAAACGCACAAATTCATTCCTGCCGTGTTTCTGATATATGCGTATCATGGTGCCACCGCTCCCTTAAAAGATCATTGGTATAAAGACCCTGGCGTTTTTGTTGTGCTTATCCTCATTGGTATTGGTAGCATGGTTGCTCTCATTGCAGTGTTTCAGCAAATCGGCAAGTCACGTAAAGTAAAAACTGTAATCAAATCTATTGAGCAACACCAAAGTGGTATCATTGATATTCATTTGGAAACAGTAAATAAACCATTGCATCACCAGCCGGGTCAGTTTGCCTTTCTTCAATTTGAAAATAGCAAAGAACCTCATCCATTTACTATTGCATCATCGGGCATTGATCCGAATGTATTACGTTTCTGCATCAAAGGCCTGGGTGACTTTACAACTGGTCTGCAAGCAACTATAAAAGTCGGGCAAAAGGTTATTGTTGAAGGCCCATACGGGGAATTCAAATTTGATGACGCTTGTCAACAACAAATCTGGATTGCGGGAGGCATAGGGATTACCCCATTTATTGCACGATTGGATTATTTATCAACCCATGGTGGTGCAAAAAAAACAATTGATTTTTGGTATTGCACCAATGGTGAATTAGAGTCTCAGTTTCCTGTTTCATTAAAAGAGCTTTGCAATAAAGCGGGAGTAAACCTTTATCATTTAAATGCGAACAAGAAGGAATTATTTAGCATCGATATGCTTAAAGACAAGTTCGGTAGCCTTGAAACATCCAACATTTGGTTTTGTGGTCCTCTTCCATTAAAAACAAGTATTGATAAGGATTTGCAATTGCACAGGTTTAACACTCGCAATTTTCATTTTGATAATTTCAGTATGCGATAAAAGGGTCTTTAATAAAATATCAATGTAAAAATTCACTTACTTCAAATGGAAGATCTTACGAAAGAAATTGGGCGCTCTGTATAAGTGTCGGTGAACTTCTCTCTCAGCAGTGTCTGAAAACGGATAAAACCGCACAGCATCGTACGTTACCGGACGGCATTAAATCTCTTAGTCTTGCTAACAGCATTGCTTTCAGCAAGTTAATAGCGGCACGAATTTTAAGTAATTGCTCTTGAACTTCCATAAAGAGATACATCGATGCCACAGACATACTTTAAACTTGCCTACAGGAGTATACTAAAAGACAAAGCCTATTCCGCAATTAACATTACCGGTTTAGCAATAGGACTTGCCTCCAGCATACTCATACTGCTTTGGGTTCAAAATGAACTAAGCTTCGATCGCTTTCATAGTAATTCAGATCGTACTTACCGGATAACGGTAAGTATTGGAGAAGAATTTAATGCAGCACTGAGCCCTGCCGGTATGCCTGCAGGACTCGAAGCCGAACTCCCCGTAATTAAAAACACTACCCGTCTCAGTTCTGTCAAAACCGTTTTACTTGATGCCGGCAATAAAAAGTTCGAAGAGAAACGTGTCTTCTATGCCGACCCAGGCTTCATGGATGTATTCTCGTTTCCGCTTGTGAAAGGCAATCGTGCTACAGCATTAACAAATACAGATGCGGTAGTGATCACTCAGGAAATAGCTACAAAGTATTTTGGTGATGAAGATCCTATTGGCAAGGTCATGCAGATAGATAATAAAGAAAGTGTTGTAGTCACTGGCGTGTTGGCCACTATTCCGGCTAACTCACATCTGCAATTTGATATCCTTCTTCCTATGGCTTCACTGGCCAGAACAGACAATGGCCTGCAGTCCAATTCATGGGACGACTTTAGTTTCTACAGCTATGTCCAGTTAGACAATAGCTTCGATCCATCAGCAGCAAATGTAGCTGACCTGGAAAAGCAAGTGAATGAGGTATTTCATAAACACAACCCGGGAATGACAGGGCAATTTCAATTACAGTCGCTGAACACTATCCATCTGGCTCCTGAAAAATTAGGAGATGTAGCAGGGCACGGAAATGCACAGTATGTAAGCATCTTTTTTATCATCGCTATTTTAATTCTCGTTGTAGCGTGCATCAACTTTATGAATTTAGCTACAGCACGCTCCGCACGAAGAGCAAAGGAAATTGGCTTACGCAAAACAGCTGGTGCAGTGCGCGGTCAGTTGGTTATTCAGTTTTTAACGGAGTCTGTTTTTATCTCTTTCGCTTCGTTATTGCTTGCACTGGCTATGGTATCTATGTTGCTTCCTTTATTCAACGAACTCTCCGATCGAAATCTTTCCATCAACACATCGGATGTTACCTTTTGGGTGAGCCTCATCAGCATCACCCTGCTCACCGGGCTTATCTCGGGTAGCTATCCGGCTTTGTTTCTTTCCGGCTTCAATCCGATAAAAGTGTTGAGAGGTAATGTAAAATCAATGGGCGGAAACCTGTTGTTCCGCAATGCGATGGTGGTAACACAGTTTGTAGTATCTATTGTATTGCTGATTGGTACGGTAGTCATTTACAACCAGCTTACTTTTATTCAACAAAGAAATCCCGGTTTTGAAAAAGCCAACCTGCTCTATGTTCCATTGAAGGGAGACATGGGCAGCAATGTGCAAGCATTAAAAAATGAATTGAGGCAAAGTGCACTGACCGATAATTTTACCATCACTTCCGATCTGCCTACCAATCTCTCTAATGCAAGCGGTGCAGAATGGGAAGGCAAAGATGCCAGCTTACAAATAGCGATACCCCGCATGGCGGTGAACGAAGATTTTATTTCTGTATTCAAAATACAGTTACTATCGGGTAGAAGCTTTTTAGAATCCACGAGCGATTCTGCTAATTACGTTGTCAATGAAAAAATGATAAACGTGATGGGCCTGAGTCCAACAGCAGCAATTGGTCAGCGGCTTACTCTTCAGGGGGTGAAAGGCACTATCATTGGTGTGGTGAAAGACTTTAATTTCAAACCAGTGCAACAGGCGATAGAGCCATTAGTGATGAGCTACAACCGATCAGGTGGATTTGTCGTAGTACGAACACTTCCCGGAAAAACCAACGCCACTATAGAAGCGTTGGCATCAATAAGCAAAAAACTCAATCCCGGTTATCCATTCCAATTCGATTTTCTTGATCAGGAGTTGGCTAACCTTTACAAAGGCGAGCAACAGATGGGCAACATCTTCAATCTTTTTGCAGCGCTTGGAATTTTCATATCGTGCCTCGGGCTATATGGTCTTTCGGCATTCTTAGCAGAGCAACGTACTAAAGAGATAGGTGTACGCAAAGTATTAGGCGCATCGGTCTTTAACCTCGCCTACCTGTTGTCATCAGGTATTACCCGGCTCGTACTTATTGCTATCGTAATCGCTATCCCTTTTTCATGGTATGCAGTCAATAGCTGGCTGAGCAGTTTTGCCTATCATATCGATGTAACGTGGCTGGTATTCGCAAGTGCCGCACTAGCAGCTTTAGGCATCGCCTGGATAACGGTAAGCTATGAATCAATAAAGGCAGCCATTGCTAATCCGATAAAGAGCTTGAGAACAGAGTAGTACAGATCACATGGATCGCAGGTAATCTATTTTATGCTGTGGGAAAATTCAGCCGTCTTCGCGCAAGCTATTTTTTCTGTAAAAAAAATAAACTCCAGTGATTGCAACTCCCATTACAAATAAAAAAGCTGCCATACCTACACGCTCAACTTCAGATTCATAACCTTTCTCGACTATTGCTTCCCATATGCCAGCTCTGTTTTTAAATCCAAACATCCATTGCCCAAAATTCCAGGCACTATGTAAACCCAATGAAAGCGCAAGACCTTTCGTTTTTAATGCTGCAACCCCAAATAAAAAAGCTCCGGCTCCAGAACCTAAAATTGCTGTGCCCCAAGTCATTCCTCCTGCTACATGCTCCAAAATAAAAACGACGGCAATAATTATAAGGGCTAAAACCGGGCCCAGAGAGATGTTCAGAGTTCTTAAAGGATAGGATCGAAAAGCCAATTCTTCCCGGCAAGCGACAAGGAAATACAAAAGGAGCGGTAAAAATATTTCAGTTATTGAAATTTCGGGTACACGTCTTAGCTGAAAATGGCCGTAAGCTAAAACGAGTAGTGCCTGTGTAGCTGCCATAGCCATACCTGCAAAATACCCAAACAAAAAACGGGGAAGGCTCGACTTTCCCGGAATGATTCCAGCTTCATTTATCGTAAGTCGTTCCCATTTCAGAAATAAAATGATCAGCAGAAAGGTTAACAGCGTAGCTATAAGAAGAGACAAATGATCTGCAATCGCTAAATGAACATTTTGTGTTACGCGCGAAGAAAAAGCTAAAACAACAACACAGCATAAGCAAAAAAGCAATACACGCCCAAGAGTATAATACCATTTTGACGTTAATTTTATATTAGATTTTGTCATCACATTATTCGGTCTACTGTCAACAAAAGATTCCCTTGAGAACTTTTTTACGTTTTTTGATTAACCTTTATGCACTTTTATTCCTCTCTCCCACTTCGTTTTTAATGAGACGCACTTTTCTCCCAATTGTTACAACTGCAGAATATACTTGGTGGCATTTATCTTCACTAAATTTGTTTGCTTCAGTTAGGCATTGTCACCTACCAGCATTCCAGAGATGATCATCATCTTACAGCATGACGGGGAAGTATAAAGTGTTTCGAGGTATGAAAGAAGAGTCTGTGAATAAAAGCGCAGACGAGAGACACTGCACTGCCCCCATACTGTCTCATTGCACAGCTAACCATCATACTTTATTCAGCATGGCAAATGTTAAGAGTGCGCCAATTATATTCATTAAGCTATGGGTAAGCATGCCCACACGCAGGTCTTTTGTTTTCCAAACCATGTACGTCATAGGAAGCAATGCTAATAAAAGGGTAATGTAGATGTAGGGCTGCCAAAAGTGGTATAAGGAAAACAGCAATGCGTTAATAAAAAAAGCCGACTTACCCCAGCTCTCCATCCTTGGCAAAAGGTATCCGCGGAAATAGAACTCTTCTGCAACCGGCGCGAGAATACCATTCAATACAAGATTCGCTATCAGCGTGGTCCTGATTTTATCCTGTGCGTACCCATTGAAATCCTGGACGGTGTACCAGTCTGGCAGCCAGAAGAGAAGATACTTGGTTATAAAAACACTCAATGGTTGAGTAATGCCCCATACTAAAAATGCAAGAAAGACCAACCCCAGTGAATACAACATCAGCTTTCCTGGAGGCAGTTTATTTGTAAAACCGTTTAGTTGGTAAACCGTTGACGTGCGCTCTTCCCGTTTACTATTTACCAGGTGTAAAATAAAAACAGGTATAACAACGATGGGAATGGATACCAGCAAAGCAAACTGAGGCGGATACCCCTGCCTCATCACAACAGGTGCAAGAATAATAAACGCTGCTGTAATGAGTAGTCCCGGATAAAGATGATAAAGAATGGCGCGGCTCTTTGTAAGTTGTGTCATAACTATTAAGTTATTATTAATT
>NNBV01003150.1_pt1 | contig 14538 bp, 11 predicted proteins | sample 1173771 | NCBI WGS metagenome assembly NNBV01 (sample SAMN07173938, study PRJNA388173) | plant metagenome | isolation source: symbiotic tissue sample KVS11 | place: Norway: Troms, Kvaloya island | reverse complement strand
AGTTAAAAGAATTATATTAGGAATAGGTATCACTCGCTATGACTAAATGAAATTTACGTTACAGACCAAAATTCTGGGTGGATTTATTGTGTGCTGCATGACATTGATTATTGTAGCCATAACTTCATTCCGCAATAGTAAAAAATTTATAGATGCTAACGAATGGGTAAACCATACACATGAAGTACTCTATGAACTGGGGCAGATCCTGATCAGCTCACTGGAAGCCGAAACGGGAGCACGTGGCTTTGTCATTACCGGGAAGGAAGAGTATCTCGCACCTTTTATAAGTTCAAGGAATTCACTAACTACTCAGATCAACGAAGTGAAGATGCTGACCATTGATAATGCGATGCAACAAAATAACATAGATCGTCTTTCTCGTTTAAGTAGTGAGCATCTTGCCTTTTTGGAAAAATGTATCACCGCACGAAAGCAAGAGCAGGCACGGTCTGTTGAAATGATTTCTACCGGGGAGAGCAGGAGAATGCTAAATGAAATACGAACAGTGATACATGATGCGCGTGCGTTAGAGCAGGCACTCATGGTCAACAGGAAGCAGGACAGTGAAAATGATGCACGGAATTTCAATGTCATTTTTATATTACTGTTAGCCGTCATTGTCATGGTGTTGATTGCCGTCTATTTTATCATCATTACCAATCTGCGTGCACTTCGTAAATCAGAACAGGAGACGGCGGCTAAAAACTGGACATTGACTGGCACAGGTGAACTGGTGAAAGATATGCAGGGTAATAAAGGGATAGTAGAGTTGGGACATGCAATTATTAACCGGCTGGCTTCTTACCTTGATATACCTGTTGCTGCATTCTACCTCACGGAAAGAGATAATGTATCGCTGCGCCTTACTGCGGGCTATGCAATGGATAAAAAAGAAAGTAAACAGGTTGTGCCCTATGGAGAAGGATTGGCAGGGCAGGCGGCAGCAGAAAGAAAGACCATCGTGGTCAATGATTTTGATAAGAAAAAATTTAGTGCGAACACTTCCTTTGGCAGCATTACTCCTGTTGAAATAATTGCTTACCCGTTTCTGTTTGAAGATAACGTAGTGGGAGTAATTGAACTGGGTGCAATAAGAAAAGTGACCGCTCAACAACTGGATTACCTGAAACTAGTGTCAGATAGTATTGCCATTGCCATAACCTCTGCGCGATCGAGGGAAGAAGTAAAAGAATTGCTGGAAGAAACGCAACGCCAGTCCGAAGAACTGGAAGTTCAGCAGGAAGAGCTACGGCAATCCAACGATGAGCTTCATGCCAAAACGGATTTACTATTGCAATCGGAACTGGAGCTGAAAACGCAGCAGGAGGAATTGCAACTGACCAATGCCGAACTGGAAGAAAAAGCGAACCTGCTGGAACATCAAAAGTATAAACTGGAAGCGGCCAAAGAAGAGATCGAAGTAAAAGCACATGAAATAGAAATCAGTAGCAAATACAAATCAGAATTTCTTGCCAATATGTCTCATGAGTTGCGCACACCGTTAAACAGCATACTCATACTGGCTCAGCTTCTTACTGAAAACAAACACAACAGGCTGGGCGATAAAGAAGTTGAGTTTGCCACTAATATTTATACTTCGGGCACGGGCCTGCTCAACTTGATTAATGAGATCCTTGATCTGTCTAAAATTGAAGCGGGTAAAATGGAACTGGACATCGATAAAGTGGGTGTTCCGGAATTGCTTTCAACTGTGACTGCTATGTTTTCAGCATTAGCCAAAACCAAATCAATTCATTTTATTCCAGAGCAGGAAGAAAGCCTGCAGCAGGCCGTGTTAACTACCGACAAGCAGCGTGTAGAACAGATATTAAGAAATTTACTTTCCAACGCGTTTAAATTTACACCGAAGGATGGTACCGTTACACTTACTATCAAAAGAGCAAGTGAAGTCAGGTTTCGTAATATTAATCTGAGGCAATCAGATAATGTGCTGGCCTTTAGTGTAACCGATACGGGGATTGGTATTCCGAAAGATAAATTCGCATTTGTCTTTCAGGCGTTTCAGCAGGCCGATGGATCTACAAAAAGAAAATATGGGGGTACAGGCTTAGGGTTATCTATCAGCAGGGAATTGGCACAGGTGCTCGGTGGAGAAATTCATTTGGAAAGTGAAGAAGGTAAGGGAAGTAATTTTACACTTTATCTGCCGGCAGAGTTTGATCCTTCTCTTATTGTTTCAGATAGCCGCGAGGTAGCTATAAAAGAAAAAAAGTCAGTTCAACGTATTCCTGCGCAAAGCGAAAAAATATTTTCAGAGAAAGCAGGAACATCGGATGATCGTCATTCCATCGAAGAAAAAGACAGGGTGGTACTCATTATTGAGGATGATGAAAAGTTTGCTCATGTACTATTGGATTTTATTCGCGAGCGCAATTACAAAGGAATTATAGCAAGTCAGGGAAACACGGGACTTAGTTTTATACGCCATTATAATCCGGTTGCTGTCATATTGGATATGAACCTTCCCGTTATGGATGGCAATGAGGTGTTGCGACAGATAAAAAGTGATCCTGAACTCCGGCATATTCCTGTGCAGATCATATCCGCTCACGATAAGAAAAAAGAAGGGATGCTGCTGGGTGCGTTTGACTACCTCACAAAACCGGTATCACTGCTTGAACTGCAAGGTGCATTTGAACGCATTGAAAATTTTGCCAATAAAAAATTAAAGAAGCTGCTTATTGTTGAAGATGATGCGCAGCAGAACAATGCCATTCGCGAGCTGATTGGTAATGGCGATGTGAAATCTTTCTCGGCCTACCAAGGCACACAAGCGTATGAAATGCTGGAGAAAGAATCATTTGATTGTATGATCCTGGATCTTGGCTTACCAGACATGTCTGGTTTTGATTTGATGGAGAAGATAAGGGCCAATGACAAGCTGAATAAAATTCCTATTGTGGTGTATACCGGTCGCGACCTGAAGAAAGAGGAGACAACACGATTAAATAAACTTGCAGATACGGTGGTGCTTAAGACCGTCAATTCTCATGAGCGGCTACTGGATGAAACGATATTGTTTTTACATCGCCTGGAATCACAATTGCCGCAAGAGAAACAGCATATGATCCGGAAATTGCATCGCACGGATGAAGTACTGAAGGATAAAAAGATACTGCTGGTAGATGATGATATACGCAACATTTATTCGCTCACCAATGCGCTTGAAGAAGAAGGGTTGAACTGTATCACCGCTGAAAACGGATTGATTGCACTCGAAATAATAAAAGCCAATCCCTCCATCGACCTGATACTGATGGATGTGATGATGCCGGAGATGGACGGGTATGAGGCAACCGCAGCGATCAGGAAACTGGATCAGTTCAAAAAACTACCCATCATCGCACTCACAGCTAAGGCAATGAAAGGCGATAGAGAGAAGTGTCTGCTGGCAGGTATGTCCGATTATATTTCCAAGCCCGTAAATGTAGCCCAGTTACTTTCGCTTATGCGGGTGTGGCTCTATAAATAGTTGTATTACGATATGGACGTTTTGCCTGACGATAAGGAATATAAAGAATTATTGGAAGCCATCCATCTTGAATATGGTTATGACTTTACGGATTATGCGGAGCTATCGATAAAGAGAAGAATCAGTCATTTTATGGATAACAGGAAGATCGTTTCTCTGGATATGCTTGGTGAACTCTTATTACGCGATGAACTGATTTTTGAAGAATTTGTGCAGCATCTTTCCGTGACAGTAACGGAAATGTTTCGCGATCCTTCTTTTTTCAAACAGGTGAGAGAGAAGGTGCTGCCTCAACTGGCCACCTATCCGGTTATAAAAATATGGATAGCCGGATGTGCCACCGGTCAGGAAGTGTATTCCTTGGCCATTATGTTGAAAGAAGAAGGGCTTCTGGATCGCTGCATTCTGTATGCTACCGATATCAATCAGCATTCGCTTCATAAAGCAAAGCAGGGAATTTATCCGTTGGAGGAAATGAAGATGTACACAAATAATTACCTGGCGGCAGGTGGCAAGGAGGAATTCTCCAGCTATTACACTGCACAGCACAACTCCGTTTTGTTTGATCGTTCATTGATCAGGAACACTGTCTTTTCGGCTCATAACCTGGCCACCGATCAGTCGTTCAATGAATTTCAACTGATCATCTGTCGTAATGTAATCATGTACTTCAACCAGCGATTGCAGGATAAAGTGATTACCCTTTTTTATGAAAGCCTGAGTCCGTTTGGATATTTAGCTTTTGGCAATAAAGAATCAATTCTGTTTGCAGGAAAGAGAGTTTGTTTTGAAGAAACAGATCGTAAAGAAAAGATTTTCAGGAGATTTAAATAATTATGGACAGCAGGATAACCGTATTACTGATTGATGATAAAGAGAGCAATATTTTTGTTTTAGAGCAATTGCTGGATAAACCCGACCGGTCTTTCTTACGGGCTACCGATGGCAAGGAGGGGTTGCGATTAGCATTGACCAAAGAAGTTGATCTGATTATACTGGATGTACAAATGCCGGATATGAATGGCTTTGAAGTGGCGCAGGTCCTGAAGTCCAATAAGCGTACACGTGATATCCCTATCATATTTGCTTCCGCAGAAATGAAAGAGCGGCAATCGATCATTCAGGGTTTTGAAGAAGGAGCTGTCGATTATCTTTCCAAACCGCTGGATCCGGAGCTGACCAGGGCCAAGGTAGCGGTGTTGTTAAAGATTCAATTGCAAAAACGTGAATTGATAGAAAAGAACAATGCATTGGAAAAAGCCGACTACCAGATAAAGGAATTGAACGAGGAGCTTACAAAAAACGTGAAGCAATTAGAGTTGGCTAATAAGGAACTGGAATCATTTACGTATTCGGTTTCTCATGATTTGCGTGCTCCGGTGCGTGCCATGGTTGGTCATGCTTCCATTCTGCAGGAAGAATTAGCCGAAGCGAATGAAGAAATCAGGAAAGCATTGAACCGTATTCAGTACAATTCAATCAGAATGAATGTCATGATTGATCAGCTGCTTAAATTTTCACAATTGGGAAGAACAGATATTCAGAAGTCGGAATTGGATATGGAAAATGTGGTGCAAAATGTGCTGTCGGATATAGATAAATCACATCATGCAAGAATTGAAATTCATACCTTGTTTTCCGCTTTTGCAGACCAGCCATTGCTCACTCATGTATGGATGAACCTGATATCGAATGCCATCAAGTATTCCAATAAGAATGAAACCCCGGTAGTTGAAATTGGCTCCAGTAAGGCCGGTGAGGAAACCATCTATTATGTAAAAGACAATGGTGTTGGATTTGATATGGAGTATGCGGAGAAATTATTTGGTGTATTTCAACGCCTGCATAAACCGACAGAGTTTGAAGGCACGGGCGTTGGTCTTGCTATTGTTCATCGCATCATATCAAGGCACGGAGGAAAAGTGTGGGCGGAAGCAAAAGTAAATGAGGGTGCTACCTTTTTCTTTTCTCTTCCTGGTGAATATAATGGTAATCAACACGAGGCAAATCTCCTTTGATAGCAAGCGGCTGTGACCCGATGCCGTTTTTTCGGCCCATTCCTTCATTAGCCGTATTTTTTAAATTAAATAACATACCCCGAGGGTTACTTTGTAGCTGAAATGACACTAACAGGCATAAAAATTCTGTTGTGGTGGCTAAGCTTCAAAACGAAACACTTAATCTTATCAAAATGCTGGTAGGTCTGGCAAAGGACGAAGCATTACCCACTTATCAACTGGTGGCAGCAGTGGCCAGCATTTTCTCTGTAGTGGCCGGACTGATGTTAGCGTCTTTGGCAGGCTAGTCATCTGCAACATATCCTCTTTATTTCTCTGGTTTAGCTGATCGTCTTTTCATTGAGGATCGTCTTCAGTACCATGCAGCATTAAGAAGTTTGCTTCAGAGTTGCTATATTCCGACCTGGTTTGTGAAATAAGAAATGCATAACAGGAAGTCTTCGTTGTATCTATATGGCATTTCCATCTCACTATTTTTGTTATTCACCTCCCTATGTAGTGCCCAGACAAAAACAATAGAGAAATTAAGAGAAGCGCTTCAATCTTCTTCCAATCCCAGTGAGAAATCAGATCGATCCTCTCACCTGGCCGAAGCACTTTACAGCCACGATCTGGCGGAAGGATTTTCTTATGCCACTCAAGCTTTGCAACTGGCGCACGATGCTGCTTATCCTCTGGGCATCGCTCAGGCTTCCACGTCGTTGGGAAACTATTATTTCTTTACGGGAGACATTGCCTTGTCCGGGAGCTATTATCAAAGAGCACTAGTGGCTGCGAAAGGAGCTAAGCTGGAGGGATATCCCGCTGCAACTTATCTTCAACTCAGTAACCTGCAGCGTGTAAAAGCTAATTTTGATTCGGCACTCTATTTCATCCGGCAATCAGAACGATATATTCTGAAAGGTAATACTGATTTGGAAGCACAGCTTCTGAAGTGTAAAGGGTTGCTGGCCAATGCCAGATCACATAACGATCTGGCACTTTATTATCTGAAGAAATCAACTCAGATTAGTAAATCCACTAAAGACAGCATTACGCTTGCCGATACCTGGCGTGTAATAGGAACCGTATTTAAAGATATGTCTTCTTATGATTCCTCTTACTTTTATTATGACAAATCGCAGCAAATCGCAGACCTCTTACAAGAGCCCGTTATTCGTATGCTGCTTAGTCTCAATCGGGGTGAAACGGATTTCTCCATCGGTGCTTTTGAAGTGGCCATTGATAACTATAGTAAGGCGCTCAACCTTTTGAAAGAGCACAACTATAAATTTTATTATGCTATTTCTCTTTTTAAAATAGGAGAGGTGTATGAAAATGAAGGGGTATACAATACTGCGTTCGAGTACTTCTATAACTCATTAAAAGAACATGAAAAACTTTCTGCCCGCCAGGAGATACAGAGAACCTATTCGCAAATAGGATGGTGCTATGCCTACCAGGAAAATTATCCCCAGGCGCAGGAGAATGCACAACGCTCGCTCGACATTGCACGTGAAATTCGAGACTCCTCCAGCATAGGGCAGAATCAAAATCTGCTGGGATACATTTACTACAAAACAAAAAAATACGAAGCTGCACGAAGGTCGTTTGATCAGGCCATCTCTATTCGCAAAACAATAAAAGACTGGTACGGCTATTCTTTTTCGCTTTATAATTCTGCCTTAACCTACCTGGAAATAGATAATACCAAAAAGGCCCATGATCTTTTTCTGGAGTCCATCGAGGTAGATAAGCGAATAGGAAAGAAGATAGGGATTCTTTTCACCAGCAATACACTGGGGCTTCAATATGCGAAGGAGAAAAATTTTGTAAAGGCCGCCCATTATCTTGCGGAAGCAAATACGCTGGCCAAACAGATACCCGTTCCCACTCAGCTCTTGAGCAACTACGATAATTACATTTTCCTTTACGAAGCACAAAACAAAAGCGGTAAAGCGATAGAATACTACAAGCGATACACCCAACTGAAAGACAGTCTTAGCAATAAAATTAATTCCAGCCGCATAGCGAAAGCAGATGCGCTGTTTCAGTTACAAAAAAAGGCAAATGAAATACAGTTAATCAATCGTGAGAACGATTTGCACCAGGAGATGATCCAGATACAAAAGCGGGAGATTTCTTTTCAGCGCCTGCTGATTGGATTAGCCGTATTCAGTATTCTGCTTCTCGCTGTGTTTATTGTTTTGATCTATCGCTTGTTCCGCTCCAACAAAAGAGCCAAGGAACAACTACGCCTGCAAAACTCTTCCATACTTGAGCAGCAGGGAAGAATTAATGCACAATCGGAAGAGTTACGGGCGACCAATGATAAGCTCGAAAGCATCAATGACTCATTGGAAAAAAGAGTAGAGGAACGCACCAGCGAATTAAACAAAGCGTATAATGAACTGGAGACTTTTTTCTATCATACTTCGCATGATTTCAGGCGCCCGCTTACTACTTATCTTGGACTGGTAGAATTGGGCAAGGCTACCGTGAAAGATGAAGGAACAATTCAACTCTTTGATAAAGTAAAAGAGACCACACTTGCATTGGATAATATGCTGATCAAATTACAGTCGATCAGCAATTCAAATCATCATGAAGTAAGCCGCGATATAGACCTGAAAATGATGCTGCAAACCTGCGTGGAGAAATTCAATGACGATATAAAGAAAAGTAATCTGAAGGTGTCTATCCATACGCAGGTTACACACGTGTTTGCAAGTTCTTTTTTACTTTCTGTCGTTGCGGAAAACCTGATTGAAAATGCGATCCGGTTTTGTTTGCCGGGCAATCCGGAGCTGGTCATTAAAACGCAGCGAGGAAATAATGGTCTGGAGATTACGTTCCAGGACAACGGCCAAGGCATAGAAGAAAGTCTTAAACCCAGAATTTTTGAGATGTACTTCAGAGCCAATACACAATCTACGGGCAATGGACTTGGGCTTTATATCGCAAAGCGGGCTATAGAAAAAATGGGAGGTGACCTGACTTTTAAAAGTCAGTTGAATGAGGGATCGTGCTTTACTGTAAGTCTGCCCTCAGATTAGATTTCAAGGCGTAAGAAGTAGAAGTTATTAGCCGAACCAAAACATAAGTGGCTGATTTAAAATTATTTATGACTTTTAAACTCAGTCACAGCCACGATTTTACAGACCACTTATATACTGCGATTATGTCAACTGTCTTTTTCTCTATATTTGCAGCTTCGGGCCACGAAAGCGAAGTGGTTTATTAAATTGTTAATTGATTAAACGGAACAGTACTTATAGATTATGCTCTTAGATTTTGAAAAGCCAATTGCTCAGCTGGAGACTAAACTGGATGACATGAAACATCTGGCTGATGGCAGTGATGAATCAGTTAAAAAGGCTATTGATGCGCTGGAAAAAAAAATTCTTGACCTCAAGAAAGAAACCTTCGAAAACCTGACCGGGTGGCAGCGCGTACAGTTATCGCGTCATCCTGATCGTCCCTATACGCTGGATTATATTTACGAAATCACGACCGACTTCATCGAACTTTTTGGTGATCGTACGGTAGGAGATGATAAAGCGATGGTAGGAGGTTTGGGTACCATTGATGGACAAACCTTCATGTTGATTGGTCAGCAGAAAGGCCGCAATACCAAGCAGCGCCAGATGCGCAATTTTGGTATGGCTAATCCGGAAGGATACCGTAAAGCATTGCGCCTGATGAAGATGGCGGAGAAGTTCAACAAACCTATCGTTACCTTCATCGATACTCCGGGTGCATTTCCTGGTCTGGAAGCAGAAGAACGTGGACAAGGAGAAGCCATTGCAAAGAACCTGAAAGAGATGTTCAAACTGAAAGTACCTGTGATCTGTATCGTGATCGGTGAGGGTGCTTCCGGTGGCGCATTGGGCATTGCCATTGGTGATAGGGTATTGATGTTGGAGAACTCATGGTATTCTGTTATTTCTCCTGAAAACTGTTCTACCATCTTATGGAGAAGCTGGGATTTTAAGGAACAAGCTGCTGAACTATTGAAACTCACCGGAAAAGATATGCTATCGCTGAAGCTGATTGATGGCATCATTAAAGAACCACTGGGAGGTGCGCATACCAATATCAAATGGATGGCACAGGAAGTAAAAAAGACCATTCTGGATAACTATAAAGAACTAAGCAAGCTTCCTGCAGATAAACTGATCGATCAGCGTATTGATAAGTTCTGTGCAATGGGCGTAGTGAAAGAGTAAAATTCATTCCTATATTGAAAATTAAAAGAAGGTCGTGTAACAGCGACCTTTCTTTTTTAGAAATGAAATTCAGAGATTTGATCACGGACTTACCCACTGCCCACTATGAAACTTCATACCATCAATACGGGATTTTTTAAACTGGATGGCGGTGCCATGTTCGGTGTAGTGCCCAAAGCAATCTGGCAAAAGACAAATCCGGCGGATGAGAATAATTTATGTAACTGGGCCATGCGCTGTCTGCTTGTTGAAGAGGGTAACCAGCTTATACTTATCGACAATGGTATTGGCACCAAACAAGATGCAAAGTTCTTTAGTTTTTATTTCCTGAACGGAGAAGATACATTAAGTAAGTCATTGCACCAGGCTGGCTTTTCAGAAGATGATGTTACCGATATGTTCCTGACACACTTGCATTTTGATCACTGCGGTGGTGGCGTGGTACAAGAGGGAGGAAAGAATAAGCTGGCTTTTAAGAATGCCCGCTATTGGTCGAATGAAGATCACTGGAAGTGGGCAACGATCCCTAATGCGAGAGAGAAAGGAAGTTTTCTCAAGGAGAACATCTTACCCATGCAGGAAAGCGGACAACTGAAGTTCACTTCCATGAACGAAGCCTCTCCCTTCTCACAGTTTGATTTGTTCTATGCTTCAGGACATACCGATAAGATGATGATACCCATGATCAGGTACAAAGGCAGAACCATTTGTTTTATGGCTGACCTTCTTCCATCGGTGGGCCACATACCCTTGCCGTATGTGATGGGATATGATACACGACCACTATTAACGCTGGAAGAGAAAGAACGTTTTTTAACGGAAGCAGCAGAGAAGAACTACATTCTGTTTCTGGAGCATGATCCGGTCAACGAATGTTGCACCGTAAAACAAACTGAAAAAGGAATCAGATTGGATCAGGCATTTTCATTGCAGGAAATTTTATGAAGATAGGTTTAGTGTTATCAGGAGGAGGAGCACGTGGTATCGCTCACATAGGCGCATTGAAGGCATTGGAAGAAATGCAAATTGAATTTTCAATCGTGTCGGGCACCAGTGCAGGTTCCATCATTGGAGCCATGTATGCATATGGATATAAGCCGAAAGAGATATTTGAGATTGTAAAGTTTCTAAGCATTTTTAAATCCGTTCGCCCTGCCTGGACGTGGGCCGGGCTGCTCACCATTGATGGCATTCGTGATCTGCTGCTCAAACATATTCCCGAAAACAATTTCAGTGCGCTAAAGCTACCGTTGACCATAGCAGCTACCGAAGTACAAAAAGGACAGATTCATTATTTTACGGAAGGAGAATTGATTCCAGCTGTGATCTGCTCAAGCAGTATTCCTGCAGTTTTCAGTCCGGTTACTTTCAATGGTGGCACTTACGTGGATGGTGGATTACTGGACAACCTTCCGGTGAAGCCGATCAAAGACAAGTGTGATTTTATTGTGGGATTACATTGCAACAACATCAGCGATAATTTTGCGGTAGGCAATGTGAAAAAGATGATCGAGCGAAGCTTGCTATTGGCCATCAACGCAAATACACAAATCAGCAGAAGCATGTGCGATGTGTTTATCGATCCTCCAAATCTGGATCGCTTTGGTGTGATGGATATTTCCAAGGCACAGGAAATCTACGATGCAGGCTACACGTTTACCAAGACCAATTTTATGCCTCACCACTTTCAACGCGAACGCAAAGCTTAATGGAAACTACGTTGAGTTTTAAAGAACAGATTTTGCAAGGCATCTCCGATGTATTGCCTGAGAAAAAGAAATTTGATCCTTCGCTTAATCACGCTCCTCAACGCAAGGATGTACTTACCGCAGAAGAGAAGAAGCTCGCCATCAGAAATGCGTTACGTTATTTTCATCCCCGGCATCATTCCGAATTAGCGCCTGAGTTTTATGAAGAGTTAAAGCAGTTCGGTCGCATCTACATGTATCGCTTCAAGCCGGACTATGCGATGTATGCGCGGCCTGTGCAGGAGTATCCGCATCAATCCCTACCTGCTGCTGCCATCATGCTCATGATTCAGAATAATCTTGATCCGGCGGTGGCGCAGCATCCGTATGAGTTGATTACCTACGGTGGCAATGGGGCAGTGTTTCAAAACTGGGCGCAGTATCTTTTGACGATGAAGTACCTCGCTACCATGACCAATGAGCAGACCCTGCACATGTACTCCGGTCACCCGATGGGTTTGTTTCCCTCATCATCCGAAGCGCCCCGTGTAGTAGTGACAAATGGTATAATGATTCCTAATTATTCCAAACAGGACGATTGGGAAAAATACAATGCACTTGGTGTAACACAATACGGACAGATGACCGCAGGATCGTATATGTACATCGGTCCGCAAGGTATTGTACACGGAACGACCATCACCGTATTGAATGCAGGAAGAAAGATAGCCAAAGCAGGAGAGGGCCTTGCTGGAAAAGTATTTGTTACTTCAGGCTTGGGTGGAATGAGTGGTGCGCAGCCAAAAGCAGGTAACATAGCGGGCTGCATCACCGTGATTGCGGAAGTCAACAGCAAAGCCACAGCGAAGCGGCATAGTCAGGGTTGGGTAGATGAAGTAACGGATGATCTGAATGCATTAACAGCGCGCGTTCGTAAAGCAAAAGAGAATAAAGAAGTTGTTTCCATTGCCTATTCAGGAAACATTGTAGAAGTGTGGGAGCAGTTTGATAAAGAAAATGTTCTCATTGACTTAGGTTCCGATCAGACTTCGTTACATAATCCATGGGCGGGAGGTTATTATCCTGTTGGAATGTCGTACGAAGAAGCTAACCGTATGATGGCAGAACAACCAGATCAGTTTAAAATCAAGGTTCAGGAATCGTTACGCAGGCATGCTGCAGCTATTAATAAACACACTTCAAAAGGAACGTACTTCTTCGATTATGGAAATGCCTTTCTGCTGGAGGCATCGCGTGCAGGTGCGGAGATAATGGCCAGCGATGGAATTAATTTCAGATATCCATCTTATGTGCAGGACATCATGGGGCCAATGTGTTTTGATTTTGGATTCGGTCCCTTCCGCTGGGTATGTACATCAGGTGAACAAAAGGATCTCGATTATACCGATCTGCTGGCCACACAGATTCTGGAAGAGTTGCTGCAAACTGCGCCTGAAGAAATTCATTCTCAGCTCAATGATAACATCAATTGGATAAAAGCGGCTAAGGCAAATAAACTCGTTGTAGGGTCAAAGGCACGGATTCTTTATGCCGATGCCGAAGGAAGAATGAAGATAGCTGCTGCCTTTAATAAAGCCGTGCGTGATGGCAAGATCGGAGCTATTGTATTGGGAAGAGATCATCACGATGTATCCGGCACCGATAGTCCATTTAGAGAAACCTCTAACATTTATGATGGCTCACGCTTCACAGCAGATATGGCTGTACATAATGTTATTGGCGATTCGTTTCGTGGTGCCACCTGGGTATCATTGCACAACGGTGGTGGTGTAGGATGGGGAGAAGTAATCAATGGTGGTTTTGGTATGCTCCTCGATGGATCAACCGATGCTGATCGCAAACTGAAGAACATGCTTCACTTCGATGTGAATAACGGCATTGCACGAAGAGCCTGGGCACGTAATGCCGGAGCCTTAAGTGCAATAGACCGCGCGCAAAAAGAAAATGATCAACTACAGGTGACCATACCTTTCATAGCAGCAGATGATATAATAGATCACCTTTTGGGATAGCCGGTTTTAGATCATTGCATTAGAAGCATAGATCTTTTCTTCTTAATAAACTTACACAACACGGATTTTAAGCTTTAGTAATCGTTCGCTGTTCGATTCTCTTCTCATAATTTTTTCCTTCGAAGATGCGATGAACAAAAATGCCAGGTGTATGCACCTGATTGGGATCCAACTCTCCGGTAGGAACGAGTTCTTCTACTTCAGCAATCGTGATTGTTCCGGCAGTGGCCATCATGGGGTTGAAGTTGCGCGCGGTTCCTTTGAAGAGGAGGTTGCCTGAGGTGTCGCCTTTCCATGCTTTCACCAGGGAAAAATCAGCACGCAGCCAATGTTCCATCAGGTATTTCTTTCCTTCAAATTCGCGTACTTCCTTTCCCTCAGCGATTTCTGTTCCGTAACCTGCGGGAGTAAAGAAGGCGGGAATGCCAGCACCACCTGCCCGTATGCGTTCTGCCAGGGTTCCTTGCGGAATCAGATCTACTTCCAGTTCTCCTGACAGTAGCTGTCGTTCAAATTCAGCATTCTCACCCACGTAGGAAGAAATCATTTTTTTTACCTGGCGTGTTTTGAGTAACAGTCCAATACCAAAATCATCAACACCGGCATTGTTGGAGATACACGTTAATCCTTTTACACCTGTCTGGAGCAAAGCAGCAATACAATTTTCAGGTATGCCACAGAGACCAAAACCACCCAGCATGAGTATGGCGTTGTCTTTAATATCTTTTACCGCATCGTGTGCGTCTTTTACTACTTTATTGATCATCGCTTGTAATGATTAAGGAAAGCAAGTTGGGGAAATGAAAAGAAATTCAGAAATGTGTTTCTTAGTAACTATTGCGCAATACCTCTAATGCAGCTTCTTTATCTTTATGTAGTTGCTCTTTCAGCGCATCGAGTCCATTGAATTTGATGTCACCTCGCAGAAAAGCAATCAGGTTGATCTTTAAGGTTTCTCCGTAGATATCTTTATTGAAGTCGAACAGATTCACTTCAATGGAACGCTTTAGGTTACCATTGATGGTGGGGCGATTACCAATGTAAAGCATGCCTTTCAATAGCTGATGCTCGTACTCCACTGTTACTGCATAGATG
>NNBV01000688.1_pt1 | contig 14544 bp, 11 predicted proteins | sample 1173771 | NCBI WGS metagenome assembly NNBV01 (sample SAMN07173938, study PRJNA388173) | plant metagenome | isolation source: symbiotic tissue sample KVS11 | place: Norway: Troms, Kvaloya island | reverse complement strand
CGGCAGCGTCGGCGACAGCTATGACAATGCTCTCGCTGAGACGATCAACGGCCTCTACAAGGCGGAGCTGATCCACCGCCGCGGACCCTGGCGGAGCTTCGAGGCAGTCGAGTTTGCCACGCTTGCCTGGGTCGACTGGTTCAACAATCGCCGGCTGCTGGAGCCTATCGGCAACATCCCGCCGGCCGAGGCCGAGGAGCGCTACTACGCCATGCTGGACGAGCCAGCCATGGCGGCGTGACTCAAACGAAATGGCCTCCGGGAAACCCGGCGCGGTTCACTTCGGCTTTGCTACAACGGCCGGCGGAGCTTTGCGGCCCAAGCCAATCGACTTGGCCAACGCCGAGCGCGCTTCTGCATAAGCCGGGGCAACCATTGGATAATCGGCGGGCAGGCCCCATTTCGCCCGGTATTGCTCAGGTGTGAGCCGAAATTTACTGCTTAGGTGACGCTTGAGCGATTTGAACGGCTTCCCGTCTTCGAGACAGATGATCGCGTCCGGCGTAACAGATTTCCGGATCGCGACAGCCGGCACTAACACTGCAGCGGCAGGCGCTTCAGGCTCTGCGCCGAGCTTCGTCAGGGAGCTATGGACGCTCGCAATGAGCGCAGCCAGATCAGCCTGAGAAACGCTGTTGTTGGCGACATAAGCGGACACTATGTCAGCCGATAGTTCAACGAGGTGCGGATTGATCTCAGCCATTGTCTTCCCCCAAAATTGAATGTTTGATAACGGCAAATGAGCCTACCAAATAGTAACCGCCAATCTGATTCGCAATACTCGAATCTCGTCCGCAACGGTATTCGAACGCAGCCATGTGAAGATCCGCCGCGGGCTCCAGGACGCAACTTATAAAGTCCGCATCGGCTATTAGATCTTGCCTCCATTGGGTTAGTCGATCACATCATGACATACCAAGCGAGGCGTGCGTGACGATTTTCAGCGTGGGCGATCGCTACACCCGTGAACGGGTTCGCGCCATTATTGGTCTGCCCCCGCAGAAGGGCGGCGATTGGGCGACGGGTTACGCCCGAGTTGAGCAAGAGGTCTTCGTTTTCTGCAACATCGGGATAGCGGGACGAACGGGTCACGATTACCCAAACCGATGGGTCGATGATGCCCTCGATTGGTTCGGCAAAACCGGCTCCACGCCCGACCAGCCATTAATCCGCGCCATGGTCACAGAGGCGGTAACGACGCACGTATTCTGGCGGGGGCGAGATCGCGCGCCCTTCACATATGCAGGCGTAGGCGTAGCTGACGGAATATGGGGTGAAAAGCCGGTCGAGGTCCTTTGGCGCTTCGATGTGGCCGCGCAAACGATTGTGGCCTCAGGAACATCGCTACCCGCAGCGGCAATTTCGGGCAACTTTCGCCATGGGCCTCCCCCCAGCTTCGGCTTCAAACAAATGTTGGCTGAGGACGGAGAGTGCTTCCTTTATCTGATGGTTCTCGAAGGCGCTGTAGACGCACTATTTCCGGCACTTGCGCCGACAGCTACCAAGCGCTCCATCGTGAAGGTAGGAATCTCCAAGGATCCATTCCGGCGTCAGCGAGAGCTCAATGGCGGTTTTCCCACAGGCGCAGCAGCGCAATGGACTTTAACAAGGACACGCGCGTTTGCCTCAGCCAAGATTGCTTACGATACCGAGGGCGTGCTTCTTGAGCGCTTAGCGTCATCCGGGCGTTGGATTAGCGGTGAATTCGCTGTGGTCGCCGATCTTGACCTCAATGGCTTGCTGGGATGATCAAGCTAAACGAACAGCGGAGCGCAGCCGTCAGTACCCATGAAATCGCCTACGGCCAGCTTGGTCAAGGTATGCTCATTTCAGCTCCACGTTCGCCCTGGCCACCTCGAGAGGGCACAGTTTGCCGATCCTCTTGTTCTTGGGGATGGCGTTGTGCTGGATAAGCCCGCCTCGTGGTTCGCGGTTGAACCCCATCAAATTATAGATCAATCATAACTGTCATATTGGGGGGATTGAAATGAATGTGTCGCGATTGCTCGATGTGCTCGAAATACTTCAACAATATGAAAAGCAGTATAAAATACAGAATCTGCTGAACGATGTAAATTCGCAGCTCGCCAACCTCGCGAGCCAGCCCTCAAACCCTCCGTTTCAGACCGCTTACGACGAATCTCTCCAGAAATTAGACGCAGGCATCGCAAAAATGCTGCGCCAATTCGAGCCGCGTGAGACGACCGTCTTGAGCGAGCTGAACGGGATGGAGTTTTACTCCGACGACATTAGCGCGAGCATTCGGGCATGGGTTGCTCAAAATCCCGCAAGCCCCGCTGTCGCTCAACAGAAACTCGCGGATTTCATCGCCCGGCGGCTGACGTTCACCGAGCGGGTCGACCAGCTTGCGCAGAATCTCACAGCGGTCGGGATCACCGTCGATACGCTGGACGAGGGGCAGGCCGAGATTGGCTTCCTCCTGCCCCGCGCCTTGTTTCGTAATCAGCTGGTGCCGCTAATTGAGGAGCTCCGAGCGATAAATCGCATCATCCGCGCCTTCTCCGAAGCTGCGACGGGGTCGGCCGAGGAGATCGAGGTTCGCGAGATCACGGCATCCGATCCGCTGTTTTTCTTTGGGCTAGATCCCCTAACGATCGCTACTATCGGCGGAGCGATCACATGGGCATTGGCGACGTGGAAGCAGGTTGAAGAAATTCGCAAGCTCCGTGCGGAGACAGAGAAGATTCAATCATTCACAAAAATGGAGATCGATAAATTCTACGGATCGAAGATCGAGGCCGTAATACGAGCCGCGATCCAGGAGCAAACTGAAGTCGTTCTTGCAGCCGTAGCAAATGATAACCCGCGCAAGAACGAGCAGCGCACAGACATCGCTTGGGCGTTAGAGTCCGTCATGTCTCGCATTGAGCGAGGAATGACGGTCGAAATTCGCATGATTCCGCCGCCCCGGTCAAAGGACGACGAAGGTAAGGAGGAACCCTTGCCTGAAGCGTTCGAAACACTTGAGCGCGTCATTCCTGAAATGGTCTTTCCGTCGATCCAAGGATCGCCAGTGCTAGCACTGCCGCCCAACGAGCCCCCGGAAAAAGCCGAAGCTAAGAAAAAATAGATCAAAATTCGAATGTTACAAAAATATTCCAGAGAAAGGTTTTTTGTGTGAACAGCCGTGGGTCCGAATGGCATCGCTGGGAGCCGCATATACATGCGCCAGGAACAATACTGAACAACCAATTCGGTGGGGTTAATCCGTGGGCGACATACCTTGCAGCTCTTGAAGCTTCGTCCCCAGTTATAGAAGCTATTGCTGTGACAGACTACTATGTCACAGACTCATATGAAACACTCCTAACGCATAGGGCTGCAGGTCGACTGCCTCAGGTAAAGCTGATATTTCCGAATATCGAGCTACGGCTCGATATAGCCGCTAAGTCTGGATTCGTTAACATACACTTACTCGTTAGCCCTGAGGATCCAGACCACCTAAACGAAGCCAAGAGAATTCTCAGGCGTCTACAATTTCACGCTTTTGGCGATCGTTATGATTGTTCGCGTGAAGAGCTTATAAAACTAGGAAGGCGTGCTGATCCAGCAATTGTTGATGATATAGCTGCTCTGCGGCACGGTGCGACACAATTTAAGGTCAATTTTGATCAGCTGCGTAAAGTCTACGAAGAAAACGACTGGGCCAAGAATAACATTCTGATTGCTGTTGCAGGTGGCGCAGGAGACGGAACGTCCGGTGTCCGTCAGGCCGCTGACACCACAGTTCGTCAGGAAATTGAAAAATTTGCCCACATTATTTTCTCAAGTAATGCTGCGCAGAGGGAATTCTGGATTGGGCAACGCGCAGTAACGGTTCAGGAGTTGCACGCGCGGTATGACGGTTGCAAACCGTGTCTCCATGGAAGCGACTCCCATGACCAGAATTCAGTCGGGCAACCCGCTGATAATCGCTTCTCATGGATTAAGGGCGCGCTACAGTTTGACGCTCTCCGCCAAGCCTGCATTGATCCAGAAGGCCGCGCTCACGTAGGCGAGCAGCCGCCACGCTCAGCCATGCCCTCGCAGGTTATCTCGCACGTCAAGATCACTGACGCGGAGTGGGCAAAATCGCCTGAAATTCACTTAAACCCAGGTCTTGTTGCCATTATCGGCGCACGAGGATCCGGCAAGACTGCTTTAGCCGATGTTATCGCGGCGGCTTGTGACTCGATCACTCCGTCAGGCTGGGATGCCGATGGAAACATCAGCCCTTCATTTTTGGCCAGAGCACGAAACTTGATCGGAAACGCGACAACAACGTTGACCTGGGGCGGTGGAGCTACAGTCACGCGGTCGCTGAACGGCAGCGACGCTAACGGCCATATGTCCTATCCGCGCGCTCGATATCTGTCGCAGCAATTTGTTGAGGAGCTCTGCTCTTCCAAGGGTGTTTCCGACGGCCTGGTAGACGAGATTGAGCGGGTCATTTTCGAAGCCCATTCACAGGAAAACCGCGAATGGGCAATTGATTTTGCTCAGTTTCGCGATCAGCAAACGGCACGGTATAAGCAAGCGCGAGAGCGCGAGGCCGAAGCAATCGCGGATATCTCAGATCGGATCGCAACTGAGCTGGAAAAGGAGAGCCTGGTTGGCACGTTAACCGCTCAAGTAGCTCAGAAGAAAAAACAGGTTGAAGACTATACGGCCGACCGTGCAAAGCTGGTCGTCAAAGGCACGGAAGCGCAGGTTGCCCGGCACGCAAAGCTAAGCGAGGCTGGCCAAAATCTTCGAAATACGATTCAAAATTACGGAAATCAACGCCGGACATTTATTGCTCTTCAAGATGAAGTGCGGAGTATGCGCGCGACCGGAGCGCCAGAACACCTGCGGCAAGCGCAGTCACGCCATGCTAATAGCGGCCTTAGTGAATCACAGTGGCAAAACTTTCTTCTCATTTATAAAGGCGATGTTGATAAGGCTTTGGCCGATTACATTCTTTGGGCCGATGGAGAGACAAGTAAACTCAATGGAATCGCCCCACAGCCCGGCGACCCTAACCTCCCGCTAATACCTGACGATGTTGATCTCACGACATTGCCCTTGGCCCCGATCGCCGCAGAAATGACACGCCTTGAGGCGCTGTTCAGCGCTGATAAAGTCGTCCGTGACCAATTTACTGCGTTGACCAACCGCATCGCAACCGAGAATTCAGCCCTTCAGACGCTCGAAACGCGACTTACAGATGCGCTGGGCGCTGGCTTGCGCCGGAAGACCCTTCAATCGGAGCGGGACGACACCTACGGCCGCATCTTTGAGGCAATTATCAATGAGCAGAATGCGCTTGCAGCTCTTTACGCGCCGCTAATGGCAAGACTGGCAGCCTCGTCAGGCACACTTAAAAAGCTTAGCTTTTCAGTCCGTCGAATTGCCGATATCCAAACATGGGGATCGTTTGCGGAGGAGAATTTACTCGATCGTCGCAAGGCGGGCCCATTCTATGGCCGTGGCTCTCTGATTGCCGCTGCGACAGAAAGTCTCAAAACTCCATGGGAAGCAGGCTCAGCAGCGGAAGTTCAGGCTGCGATGACGGCGTTTTTAGCCAAGTATGCACAGAGCATAATGGCCCACGCTCCGTTTGCGCCAACTCAACAAGTCGAATTCCGGGCCTGGTCGAAGAAGTTTGCGCACTGGCTTTTCAGCACCGATTATATCTCAGTTCGATATGAGATTTCTTATGACGGCGTTGATATTCGTAAGCTGTCGCCCGGAACAAGGGGCATAGTTCTACTGCTGCTTTATCTGGCCCTCGATGACTCTGATGACCGACCACTGATCATCGATCAGCCGGAAGAAAATCTAGATCCGAAATCCGTATTTGATGAACTAGTTTCACTGTTTGTCGCAACAAAATCGAAACGCCAAGTAATAATTGTAACGCATAATGCAAATCTTGTAATAAACACAGACGCTGATCAGATCATTATTGCGCAAGCTGGACCGCATCCCTCCGGTGGCCTTCCACCAATTAGCTATACTTCCGGAGGATTAGAAAGTGCAGTGATACGAAAGGCCGTCTGCGACATCCTTGAAGGCGGAGAAGCCGCGTTCCGTGAACGCGCTCGACGAATACGAGTCCGCCTAGCGCGCTGAAACCGTAGTAAGCTGCTAGGCATCCTCATCCCTGCCCCGGCAGATAACTCGACGTTTGAGGCAAGCTACAGATAATGCATAATTCAACAGTTTCGCAACGCCGCCACCGTCGCTGAAAGATCGTAGCTTTTCTCTTGCAGAAATCCGTTGCAAATCGACATCTGATGCCGGAGCGGTTGGATGCGGAGCAGCCTGCGAACGGAATTTTATGCTTGGCACCCGCCCGAGAGAATCCTTTCGGGAAGAGCGGGGCCGCCGTGCGGGACCGAGCTGGGATCAGTCGGACACGTCTTCAGGCTCTGCCTCGGTGGCGGCGCGAATCGGCTCGATGACCCCAGAGGTCACGCGATCCATCTCGGCCGCGATTTCGGCTTCAGTTAGCCCTGCAAGCGCGGCCAAAGACGCCATCGTCATCTCACCGCGGCGGGGCATCTGTGTCGCCGCGAAGAGAGTGGGCCCTATCTGAAGGACCGAAGGCTGGACGGTCAGATGGGCCATCATGATCTTTAGCGGCAGTGGATCTTCTAGGTGGCGCATGAAATCCTCTGCGCTGGGTGTCTCGCCCGTCCATTGCGAATGGGTCGGCACCCGGTGCATCACCTTTGAATCGCCGACCTGATGCACGCGCGAGATGTGCATATTGCGCTCCTGGAAGAAGCGGCCGGTCGATGCGCCATCGGCGAAATAGATGCCCTCGAAGTCCCCTTTCATGCTGAAGGGCATCGCGCTCATCACCACGGGCACGATGGTCAGGTTCGTGCAGTCCTCCGCCACGAATTCCGTCAGGATGTCGGGATAGTCGCGCAGCGCCTCGATTAGACGCTGGACCTGCTCGACATGCCCGACCGTCGAGCGCAGCAGATTGTAGGACGCGATCGGGTTGCTGCTCGATAGCGATCGATTCTTGCATTCGAAGACGAAGAGATAATTCCCCCAAGGTACGACGGCGTCGTATTCATAGGGCCCGCCCGGCCGGGCCGCCTCGAAATGATAGACGGAGAGGCCTTGCTCCTTCAGGTCCTTGCGGAACTGCGCCTCAAACGCCTCCCCCTTGCCCTTAATGACGAGTTCCTTGTTCGCCAGCGTCGAAAGAACGAGGCGGAGGATAATAGCCCCGACCAGGCCAGGTGCCGCGATCCGGCACCAGTCGCCGTCGCCGCGCAGGATCGGTGCGTCGTAAAGATCGCGGCTGGATCTAGTGAAGCTCGCATGGTCGATGAACGTCCGCGCCCTGGCGCCGACGACGCCGTTTCGATCGAGGATTGCCTCGAGCTCGGCGATCTGCAGCCGCGGGAAGGTGCGCTCGATCGGATCAGTCTCCGTCACGAGGCGGTCGGACACCAGCTGCTGAAGGACGGCATAGCCGCGGATCCACTCAATTAGTCGGAGACCGCCAAGATCTGCCGGATGGGTTGCGACATTCAGGCCGAGATACTCGCTCAGCATGACGACGCTATGTGCCTCTGCAGGCGAGACATAGCCCGTCGAAGGCATTGCCGCGCCGGGATTGATCCCCCGGCCCATTTTTAAAAGGCCGGTCTTGAGGGCCATCTGCTCAAAGCTCTGTCCAAGCCGGTCGCCGAGCCTTTCGTTCGCCGCGAGATCGATCATCTCCCAGGCCAAGCTTTCGGGATTGTGCGCGAGGATCTCGGCCCCTTCGGGGAAACGATTATCGAGCGCCCGCAACTTTGCGAGGCCGCCGTCCAAGAAGCGGCAGCGTTCCTCGAGCAACTGCCATTGGTGCCAGGCAAGCGCCGTGAAATTGGCGGCGCCGGCCTGTTCAACCTGCGTTTCCGTGACGTCGGTAAGATCGGGGATCCTGACGATATCATCGGCACCGAACCACTTACCACCGTAGGCCGACAGCATGACGTTCATCGACATGAGGTTGACCAACTGCCCGATGGCAGCGTCGGCCCCATAACGGACGCCTTCGGGAGTGGTCAGGATGACGCTTCCCGAGGTGCGTGGCTTAGTCCAGGCTGCCTGGATCTGGGCCTCGAGTTCGCTCCAGTCTCGCGCGACAGAGGCGAGATAGGCAGTGAAAGACACTGCTTTGGGTATTGGAGCGAGCGGCAGCGCATCGATCGCGCGGCGCAGTGCCGTATACCCTTCGTCGATCAGCGCGAAAAGATTGAATAGAACACGGGCACGGTCCGCCGTATCATCGTCCAGGTCGGCGCGAATCTTGTCGACCACGCCGTCCAGGATCGCGGTTCGCTTCTTGATCTTACCCGGATAGCGGAAGACCATCGCCCGGGTGCGCATGACGAGATCGACAAGCTTGGCGCTCGCAGCTTCGTCGAGCGTGAGGCTATCGAGATGGGCCTTGAGGCCTTCCCAGTCCAACGTTTCCAGGCATGTGGTCACAATGGATTCGCGAAAGCGGTCGTTTATCGTTTCGTTTGACATATGCACTCAAGTAAGAAACACGCGCTGACCTGCCATATGAAACATGACAGGCATACAACCGCCAGAGTCATTCAGCGAAAGTGCTTCGATAGCCGGCAACCTGTTTTCTGGAGGTGAGCGAAGGGTCGAGCTTTCCGGGCCACTTTCCCGTGAGTGGATATTCGCGCGGGCCGCCCCACTGCTATGGCCAAAGGCTAGCGGATGACTCCGGCGCATCGTGCCCGCGCGACGGCCGCTATGATTTGTCGGGATCGACGCAGCACCACGCGGAATCCCACCCGGACTCTTTTGTCCCGATCAATCCATTAGCGCGAGTATGGAGGGGATATCGACTGTGGGTCCGAGTTACAGGCGAGATATCGTCGAATGAGAGACATTATAGCTGCGGCCGATCTCAACGAGCGACTCTTCACCCCCTTCGCGTCGCCGTAGGGCCTCCGACCGTTGATGCGCCGTTAACTTGAATTTTCTGCCCAGCTTCACGCCGCGCAGTTTTGCGCGTTCCCGACCTTCGCCGGTCCTCGTTCGGATCAGCTCGCGCTCAAATTCAGCCAGACCGGCGAGGACCGTCAGCATCAGGCGCCCGTGAGCCGTTGTTGTGTCGGCCCAGGCATCCGAAATCGAACGGAAAGCGGCGCCCTTATCAGAAATCAGGCCGAGGATGTTGAGCAGATCGCGCGTCGAGCGAGCCAGCCGATCCAAGCGCGATATTAGAACGATGTCACCAGCTTCCAACGTCGAAAGCATGCGGTCAAGCTGCGCGCGCTGCCGCTTTGCTCCCGACACTTTCTCAGAGAACACCTTCGTGCATCCGGCATCTTTGAGTTGAGCCAGCTGGGCATCAAGCGATTGGCCGTCCGTCGAGACGCGCGCATACCCCAGAACTCGCCCCACAACACGTTCCCATTATGAACATATAATATGCACAACGTAACACGTTGAAATCATGAGAGCGAGCGAACTGTGCATAATTCATGATTTTTGCACACGGCGCAGGGGATTGCCCACTCGGCAACTCATGTGTCCAACCCGCTCGGCCGCGGAATGCGCCACTGGACCTAGCCGCTCTCGCGACCGGGGTGGGGCGCCCCAGGAGCTTCATTCGCTGGAAACGGTCCATTTTATCCGATCCGCGCCGCATGGCTGGCTGTTCGACCGGGTGCGGTCGACCTTGCACCACGGCGGCGCAGGAACGGTGGCCGCGTCGCTGCGAGCCGGAAAGCCGATGGCGACGCTGCCCTTCTTCGGCGATCAGCCGTTCTGGGGCCGGCGCGTGCAGGCCCTGGGCCTCGGCCCCGAGCCCCTGCGTAGGCCAGTGACCATTCTAAAACTGGTCGAGGCCATCGCGGCCCTCGAAGAACTCAATGTTCAGCACAATGCCGAGGTGCTGGGACGTCTGGTGCAGGCGGAAAAGGGCGTCGAGGTCGCGGTCGACTTCATTGAACGGCAGGCAGCCATCAACAGCCCATCGATCTCGGCTTTCGGCTGATGGGAATTTCGTCCAATGCGCCTAATTCAGCGATCTCCAGCGCGTACGACAGAAAAAAGCCCCGGTAGCAGCGCTACCGGGGCCTCGGTCTTAGCGAAAGCTATCCTTGCGTCAGCAGTTGAATGCCGAGCCGCGACCGGGCTTCTTGGCCTGCCCCGGAGGACAAAATCCGCGACGATTGAAGCCCAGGTCATTTTCGAACCGCCGGCGATTCACCACGCCTGTAATCGCGGGTTTCGGAGCGCGAGTAGGTCGGCCCTTCGTCGCGCATGTAGCGCTGCGCCTGGACGGTCTGCGTCCCAGCGCCGACGATCACGACCGCGGTCACTCCTAGAATTAGATTTCGCATGGGAACCTCCTGTTTCAGGGAGAAACGGCTGGGCGGAGAGATTGTTCCGATTCTAAATTGTAAGTCACAGCGCGATTTCGGGCAACGTATGGTAGCTGTCGATTAGCCTACTGGCGTTGTGGTTCCAATCATAACCCTCGCGATCGAAGGACTCGTTCCAAGGCGCTTAAATAAAGCCTTTGAACGACGACAAGGCACGAACTTATCTGTCCTGCAAGAATTTCTCAAAAAGAGAATCTGAACGGTTCTAATCAGGGATTGCGATTCGTTAAAATTTTACCGGTTGCATTAAATTGCGTTTAGTAGGCCATGAGCCATTTATGTTAATTGAAAAATGCTGTCGGGGGATGGCAATGGGCTTGCGACGATATTTCCTCAGCTATTTGAGCACATTGCGATCGGAAGAGCGCGGCAATGTGCTCGTGATGTTCGGTTTCGCGATGGTGCCTGTCATCGGATTGACTGGAGCCACCATCGATTACGGCCGCGCGACGACCGCGCGTCAAGTTCTCAACGCGGCGGTAGATTCGGCCGCTCTGATGGCGGCACGCGATGCAACCAAGCTCTCGGATTCGGAGCTGCGCGGCAGGATCGAAGCGTGGATTAAAGCAAATTTGCACGGGGATAGTGCGAAGAGCTACAAAAGCGCTACCGTCGTGATCGACCGCACGGCACGCACCATCGCCGTCGAGGCCCAGCTTGAAATCGATACCAGTCTGACGCGCGTGATTGGCCAAGAGGCCATGACGATCAAGAGCAAGTCGCAGTCGACCTGGGGGATGAACACCATCGAGTTGGCATTGGCGCTCGACAATACTGGATCAATGTCGAACTCCGGGAAAATGACCGCATTGAAGGCCGCGTCGCTCAATTTGATACAGATCATGAAGGATGCCGCGACCCAAGCCGATCAAATCAAGATTTCGGTTGTGCCTTTTGCCACGCAAGTCAAAGTCTCGACGACGTTGAAGGACGAGGCTTGGCTGCGGTATGACCAGACCAAGACGACCTGCACGAAGGACCGCTGGGGCAACCAGACCTGCAGCACGGTCACAATCACCAAATCGACCTGGGCAGGTTGCATCACCGACCGCGACCAGCCCAACGACGTCAAGGACAACGAGACGGTTTCGGCCTATGCGACACTGTATCCGGCTGATTTTTGCGCGCAGTCAACGCTGGCGCCGATCCTGCCGCTGACCTCGGACTGGACGGCTCTGAACAACGCCATCAACGGCATGACGCCGGTGGGCAACACCAATGTCACGATCGGCGCGAACTGGGGCATGGCGACGCTGACGCCAGGCGCGCCCTTCACCGGGGCGAAGGCCTTCGCGACGCCGCGGTTGTCGAAATACATGATCCTGCTGACCGACGGCGAAAACACGCAGAATCGCTTTACTACGACTGCGACAGCGATCGACGCCCGAACGACACTGGCTTGTGAAAGCGCGAAAAGCGCTGGGATCAAGATCTACACCGTGCGCGTAATCGACGGAAACCGCACTCTTATCAAGAATTGCGCCTCAGATCAGAGTATGTACTACGAAGTTAGCGATGCCTCTCAATTAACTCCTGTGTTCCAACAAATTGCCCGTGAGATAAGCCAGGTTCGTCTGACCCACTAATAACAACGACCTCTGCCGCTGACTCACGGGGTCTTTTTTCCAGCGGTCGGGTCGCTTATTCCATAGCCGCGAGGAGGTCCCCGACACCCACGCCATGCAAGCCCATTTCGATGAAATTGCCAGGACGGTCGCAAAGGGCTCCCATGCCGTTCTGCTACTCGATCGATCAGGATGGCACACGACGGCCATCCTGATCGGCAAGCCAGCGGTAACGGCATTCCGAAAAAGGGCATTGGTTGGGCCGAGCCCGTGCTTGCGGCCGAGGTGGGCTTCCGCGCCTGAACGGTTAACGGCCTGCTCCGGCACGCGTCTTTCAAGGGCGCGCGCGACTACGCGGATGCTGGTAAAATATTTGAGCTCGATATCCGGGCGTGATTGGCGGTGAACTGCGGAAAGCATGTCGACGTCGCGCATTCTGCTCTTCGCAAGGTCAATCCCGGCCAGTGGAAAATTAACGAGATTCCGCTTCCCTAAAAAGGAGGGCGTAAACAATGACATCGTTGAAAAAGCAATTCTGCATCTTTGCGCTCCTCGTTTTGATGGGGCTGGCAGCAGGTGGCTGGTGGAGCGCTGTGCATCTTCGAGAAGCCGAGCGTGCTGTTACGGCGGTTCTGCAAGCCGGCGACGCTATCGAGAGTCACTTGCTTGCGACCTTCTATAACGAAGAGATGCGGGTTCTGACCCACACGGCAGCTGCTCTCTACGACTTCACGTCCGAGGAGAAGGTCAAGTTTGAGGGAGCGCTGAAGACCTATTCTGGGAAGATCGAAGACATTGCGGCTTCCTACGCCCAAAAGGCGCGGGAAGAGGTGCAGAAAAACCTGCGGCGGCCGTTACCTGAAACCATCCTTGCGCTCTTCAAGGAGCAGCTACGCCTTTTGAAGGCTTATGACGACGAGTCTCAGATCGCTTTCAAAGCGCCGCCTCGTGATAAACTGGAGATGCTGGAGCTATTTCAGCAGTTGAACGAGAGCCGAGGGCAGCTCGGGCAGCTTCGACGTAAAATCTCGGATGCGTTGGATAGCCACAAAGGGACTGCCGCCGCGCAGCGAGACGTAGCGCTCGACCAACATGAGGTCGTTTTGATCGCGGCTTTCGGCTGGATCACGGGTCTTGTCCTGCTTCTGCTGCTCATTTCGTGGATGCAGTTCGCTCAGTTCGGTCGCTGGGTTAAACAGTCGATTGCAGACTTTAGCGAGGGGCGGCATTTCACTCCGACGACGGTGCGCGAATTTGCCGTCGTCACGAGCCTCCTCTATGAGCTTCAGAGTCAGCGTTTGCATGTGGAGGCTGTGAACGCACAGAACGCACTTCTGACCGAGGCCCGTGAGAAGAGAATCCATCAGCGAGAAGGGGCCGTGGCAGAGTTCCAGCAGCAGATTAGCGCCATAGCCGGGTCGCTCGCTGACGGCGCCAGTGGCTTGAAAATCTCGGCGCACGAGCTCGATCGAGCCACTATCGAAAGCGGCAATAGCATAGTCGTTTTAGCAGCAGGCGCGGCGGCTGCCGACGTTTCGGCCACTACGGTGGCAGGCGCCTGTACCGAGATGGCCAGCGCCTCACAGTCATTGTCGGAAAACCTGGAGAGCACCTTCAATCTCGTGGCAGAGGCAGATACGATTTCCCGTGCGACCAATGAGCAGGTCATGGCACTGGAGGCGGGGGCGTCGCAGATCAGCACCGTGGTGTCGGTCATTCAGGATTTGGCAGACCAGACCAATCTGCTAGCGCTAAATGCCACGATTGAAGCTGCCCGAGCGGGAAATGCTGGTCGCGGCTTCGCGGTCGTCGCAAGTGAAGTAAAAGAGCTAGCCTCCCGGAGCTCCGCAGCCACCAACAGCATCGCCGCAATAATTGCTCAGATACAGGCGACGTGCTCGAAATCGGCTCTGGATATCCGCGAGCTAAGCGAGAAGGTCACGGCGGCCGGCCGTCGCGCCTATGAAATGTCTGCAGCGGTACAGCAACAGATGACCGCTGTTTCGAGCCTCGCCTACATCGCCGAAACATCGAGCCGCCAGACCGGCGAATTGCGGAGCAGCCTTAACGATATCGAGAAGAAGGTCGCCGTTACAGCGCAGGTCGGAAAGCTCGTGGAGGAAACGTCGCTGCAGATCGCCGCCGCTAACGAGGGCGTAAACGCGGCTCTGAAGAGTTTTATGACGAAGATGACGGCGTAGCGGATGCCGCTGAAATTCTCGATTGCAACAGAATAGATCCTCACAGCATCCCCCAGAACGCAACGCGTTCGTCCCTGTCCGTCGTCAGATAATTTGAGACTGTTTTCGTTTCTCAGGAACGGAGGTTCTGGCTCATCTGGGTTTGAGGTTATGCGGCCTGCAGCTGATGCTGCAAGCGTCTGTGCTGGATTGTCTGGCGCTTGATCCTTTCACGTTCGGTGAGGATGGCCTGCCCGCGGTTGAAGTAGACGTCGGCGGGCGTGAGATTGCCGAGGCTCTCGTGAGATCGGGCATGGTTGTAATGCTCGACGAAGGCCGCGACCTGCCGTTCAAGGTCACCGGGCAGATAGTAGTTTTCGAGCAGGATGCGGT
>NNBV01001057.1_pt1 | contig 14675 bp, 15 predicted proteins | sample 1173771 | NCBI WGS metagenome assembly NNBV01 (sample SAMN07173938, study PRJNA388173) | plant metagenome | isolation source: symbiotic tissue sample KVS11 | place: Norway: Troms, Kvaloya island | reverse complement strand
CATTAAAGCATCAGACTTAGGAGCTCTTCCTCTGAAGTTCTCGTAAGCTTTCTCCTGATCGATAGTGTTTCCTACACTGAAAACATTATCATAAAGACGTTTAGCCACTTCTTTATCATACGGTCCTTTACCTTCTGTAAAAGCTTCATAAGCATCTGCATTGATTACATCTGCCCATAAATAGCTGTAATATCCAGCCGAATATCCATCACCAGAGAAAATATGTCCAAATTGAGGAATTCTGTGACGCATTACAATTTCTGAAGGCATATGAAGCGCTTCTAATGTCTCTTTTTCAAATTTATGAGGATCAATAGGTGTAGTCGTTAAATGCAGCTTCATATCGATTAATGAGCTTGAAATCGTTTCTACAGTAGAGAATCCTTCACCAAAGTTAGACGCTTTTTCTATTCTGTCTACCAATGATTGTGGCAATGGCTGATTTGTTTTATAATTCAAAGCAAACTTATTCAATACCTCAGGAGTAGCCAGCCAATGCTCTAACAATTGAGATGGGAATTCTACGTAATCTCTAGCAACAGATGTTCCTGCTAAACTTGGATAGGTTACATTAGAACATAATCCGTGAAGCGCATGTCCAAATTCATGAAATAAAGTTGTAGCATCTTCCCATGAAATCAAAACCGGATCGCTTCCAGTTCCTTTTATAAAATTACAATTATTAGAAACAATTGTAAGAACTTCTCCATCCATTTTTTGTTGGTCACGATAAGCATTCATCCACGCACCAGAACGTTTTCCTGCACGCGCATACGGATCAAAATACCATAATCCAACCACTTTACCCGTGATCTTATTACTCACTTCCCAAACACGAACATCAGGGTGGTAAACAGGAACATTCGTAATTTGTTTGAAACTTAAGTTGAATAATTCACCTGCAACCCAAAACATACCTTCACGTAAGTTCTCTAATTGCAAATAAGGCTTAACCTCATTTTGATCTAAATCGTATTTTGCTTTTCTAACTTTTTCAGCATAATAACGGTAATCCCAAGGCTGAATTTTAAATTTTCCACCTTCTGCATCCACAATTTTCTGCATTTCAGCAACGTCCTGATGTACTTTTTCTACAGCAGGCTCCCAAACTGATAACATTAAATCTAATGTTTTCTTAGGATCTTTTGCCATTTTGTTAGACAAACTCCAGTCAGCAAAAGTAGGGAAACCTAACAAATTTGCTTTTTGAGTACGCAATTGCAAAATAGAAACAAGTGTCGCATTGTTATCATTTGCATTGCCATTATCACCACGTTTTACAAAAATTTCGAAAGCTTTTTCTCTTAAATCTCTACGAGTTGAGAAAGTTAAAAACGGCTCAATAGACGAACGTGTGTTTGCAACACAACCCATCACATCCAATTTTCTGCTTTTTGCTTCAGCAATTGCAGCATTTTTTGCTTCAGCAGGCAGACCATCAAAATCGCTTTCTGTTTTTAAGGCTACATATTGATTGTGCTCTTCTGCCAATAAATTTTGACTGAATTTAGTATAAAGACTTGCCAGTTCCTGATTAATCTTCGCTACTTTTTCTTTGTCTTTTTCATTCAGTTTTGCCCCTTCACGAACAAAATCAGTATAATACAACCAAATCAAACGTTGTTGTTCGCTGGTCAGTTTTTTACTTTCCTTTGAGTTGTACAATGTTTCTATTTTGGTGAATAATTTTTTATTCTGTAAAACCTTGTCATTAAAAGCAGACAGTTTAGGAGACATTTCTGTTTCAACAGCGTCAAATTCAGGAGTACTTAAAGTAGAACCATAAATTCCGTAAACAGTATAAATTCGGGCAATTGTCTTTCCTGAACGCTCTAAAGCAGCAATGGTATTATCAAAAGTTGGCGCCTTTGGATTATTTGCGATAGCATCAACCTCATTTAGTTTTTCCTGAATTGCAAATTGAAGTGCCGGTTTAAAATCCGAAACTTTGTACTCATTAAAAGCAGGAACTCCTCCGTAAGGCCCTGTCCATTTTTTCAGCAATGGATTATCTGAATTGTTTTGCGCAGTGGCCGTAAATAAAGTTGTTCCCATGAGAAAAATTGTCATTAATTTTTTCATTATCATTAATTTGATTTAAAATAAAAATAAAACATGTTATTGTTTCAAATGTAACCAAAAATCAGCATTCGAAGTAAAATTTTAACTTTCAGATTAGCATCTCACTCCACTTAATTCATAACTATCCATTTCCTGTTATAAAGAAATAGTTTAAATTTGGCACATCATTTACCACATCACATGTTTAAAACCCGAAAAGAAATTGTTTTTGTAGTCCTTGCTGGCATTTTTATAACCAATGCCGTTGTAGCTGAACTCATTGGAGGAAAATTAATTCAAATTGGACCATTTGTAATGAGTATTGGTATTTTGCCCTGGCCAATCGTTTTTTTAACTACAGATTTAATCAATGAATATTTTGGTGAAAAAGGCGTAAAAAAACTGTCTTTTATAACAGCATGTTTAATTGCTTATGCTTTCCTACTATTATTCATGGCCATTGTAATTCCGGCCGCACAAGGAATTAGTCCTGTAAACGACGAACAATTTCAGGCTGTTTTTGGCCAGAGTATGTGGATCATTGTAGGTAGTTTAATTGCCTTTATGGCATCTCAGCTAATCGATGTCTGGATATTTTGGTTCTTTAAAAGACGAACAGGAGAAAGAAAAATATGGTTAAGAACAACAGGATCAACTGTCATTTCGCAGCTATTTGACTCCTTTATTGTTCTTGGAATTGCCTTTTGGTTACCCGGGAAAATTAATTTCGAAACTTTTATATCCTCCGGACTAACAGGTTACATTTTTAAACTTTCGGTTGCTGTTTTGCTAACTCCGCTAATTTATCTGGGACACCATTTAATAAAAAAATATCTTAAAGACGACCCTAATAATAAAGAATAAAGCTACCTTGTAGTATGAAAATGACAATTGCCATCTTACTTTTTTCGATAGCCTATTTTTTTACAGGCTGTGGCAACGACGCAAAAAACATATCTAAAAAAGAAAAAACCTATCCTGTAAATAAATTAGAACCTGTTTCTGCAAAAATCTTTAAAAAAACAGCACTCAAAACGGCAGTTCTTCCAAATTCCCAAAAAAAACATACAAATTCTAAAAACAATATTGTTTCTGAAGAAGAAAATGAATTAAAACCGCAAATTCAAAATCAGCACAATGTAAATAATACGCTAGATTTCAGCGAAGAGGCAAACAAAACCTTAATGACTTTTGTGAATTTACGCAAAATACTTTCCGGAAGTAAAATTGGACAAACTTTAACTCAGGAACAGCTGACTCAACAATTCGAAATTCCGCACGAAGCTGTTAAACTGGTAAAAAGCATCACAAAAACCGATGATGACGAAATTGCCGTAAAATGGCGTTCGACATGGTTTATAGAAAAAGTCTCCGATGCTAAATTTAAGGACGGATTAATGAAAATTACTTTCAAAGCCAATAAATTATACACTTCAGGAACTGCAATAGGCATTAAATACGACAAAAAAATTTATAATGAGTTGGTCATCATTGGCCGTTCTGCTTACATTCCCGGCGTAAAAGGATACAGCTGGCAAATAGGAAAATAATGGAAGACAAAATAAGATGCGGTTGGTGTTCTGCCAGCGATTTATACAAAAAATATCATGACGAAGAATGGGGCAGACCCGTTTACGACGATGCGTCATTATTCGAGTTTTTAATTTTAGAAACTTTTCAGGCGGGTTTAAGCTGGATTACTATTTTAAATAAAAGAGAAAATTTCAGAGCCGCTTTTGATCATTTCGATTATAAAAAAATAGCCAATTATCCCGAAGAAAAAATTGAATCCCTTTTACAAGACAGCGGAATAATTCGCAATAAGCTTAAAATTCGCGCCACCATTTCAAACGCACATGCCTTTATGAAAGTGCAGGAAGAATTTGGAAGTTTCTCTAATTATATCTGGAAATTTACCAACGGAAAACCAATCGACAACAACCCGCAAACACTAAAAGACGTCCCTGCCACTACCCCACTTTCAGACGAAATTAGCAAAGACCTAAAAAAAAGAGGCTTTAAATTCGTAGGCTCAACCGTAATTTACGCTCAAATGCAAGCCACTGGAATGGTCAACGATCACGTCGAAGATTGCTTTACCCGAAAGGGGAAATAGTCACAGTTTTTAGTCTCAGTCACAGTCTCGGTTTTCAGCTTTTAGAGCTTAATTTTTTAAGTTAAAGACTGAAAACTGAAAACCGAGACTGAAAACTTTAAAAAAAACATTATATTTGCTTCACACTTTAGGGGTGTCTGCTAATAAGCAGGCTGAGATTTTACCCTCTGAACCTGATCTAGTTCATACTAGCGTAGGGAAAAGTAAGATGACTTCTGCGCGCATTTTTATGCGCAATTGTAGCCATTCCTAGAGTAGAGACGCACTATTGTGTATCATCAAAAAACTCTAAATTCTGAAGGAATGGAACTAAAAATCAACCAACAAATCAAACAATTCAATGCTGAATCGCTAAGCGTTCAATCATTGCTCGATCTCGAAATTCCCCACAAACAAAACGGAATCGCCGTTGCCATCAACAATACCGTTGTTCCAAAAATAAACTGGAACGAACATCTCGTACACGAAACCGACGAAATTTTAATTATTTCAGCAACGCAAGGCGGATAATAAGGCTGCCTAAACGGGCTATCCGTTGCAAGTCCGCAGTCGTCAACCAAAAAAATATAGTCTTAGAAAAGCTTCCGCTGGTCGCTTTCCTAATCCTTATTTTTTTACGGTTTCCTCCTTTACGGGCTTTCCACTTCTATCCCTGGCAGAAAAAATAAATTCCAATTTCATATCAGACCTAGACGCACTGCTGTGCGCCCCTACAATAACTCATAACTCATAACTTATAACTTCTTTCCTTATGACTACAGAAGAACAAATCTCCAGAACCCCTTTTCCAAACTCCAAAAAAGTATATGTAAAAGGCGAAATTCATCCCATAGAAGTAGCCATGCGCGAAGTAATCCTTAGCGATACCAAACTTTCTAATGGCGGAATCGAAAAAAATCCACCCGTAACAATTTACGACACTTCAGGTCCGTACACAGATCCTAATATCGAAATTGACATTCGTAAAGGATTACCAAGATTAAGAGAAGAATGGATTTTAAACCGAAATGATGTCGAAATCCTAAACGAAATCACATCAGATTATGGACAAACCCGACTAAAAGACGAAAGTTTAAACCATCTTCGTTTCGAATATTTACACCAGCCAAAACGTGCTAAAAAAGGGGCAAACGTAACGCAACTATATTACGCCAAACAAGGAATTATAACTCCGGAAATGGAATACATTGCGATTCGCGAAAACCAACGCATCGAACTTTTGAACGAGCAAACCAAAGCGATGAAATGTCAGCACAGTGGACATAGTTTTGGAGCCAACACACCAAAAAGTAAAATTACTCCCGAATTCGTTCGTAGCGAAGTAGCCTGCGGGAGAGCCATAATACCCAACAATATCAACCATCCCGAAAGCGAACCCATGATTGTGGGGCGTAATTTTTTAGTAAAAATAAACGCCAATATCGGGAACAGCGCCGTAACATCAAGCATTGAAGAAGAAGTAGAAAAAGCAGTCTGGGCTTGCCGTTGGGGAGCTGACACCATTATGGATTTATCAACCGGAAAAAATATCCATGAAACCAGAGAATGGATTATTCGTAATTCTCCGGTTCCTATCGGAACAGTTCCTATTTATCAGGCCTTAGAAAAAGTAAAAGGAATCGCCGAAGATTTAACCTGGGAAGTTTTCCGCGATACTTTAATAGAACAGGCAGAGCAAGGTGTTTCGTACTTTACGATTCATGCAGGAGTTTTATTGCGCTACATTCACTTAACAGCTGATCGTGTTACCGGAATCGTTTCTCGTGGCGGATCGATTATGGCAAAATGGTGTTTATTTCATCATAAAGAAAACTTTTTATACACCCACTTCGAAGAAATCTGCGAAATCATGAAACAATATGATGTTGCTTTTTCTCTTGGAGATGGTTTACGTCCCGGATCTATTGCTGATGCCAACGACGCTGCACAATTTGCAGAATTAGAAACACTTGGCGAACTAACCAAAATTGCCTGGAAACATGATGTACAAGTTTTCATCGAAGGCCCTGGTCACGTACCAATGCATATGATTAAAGAAAACATGGACAAACAATTAGAACATTGCCATGAAGCCCCATTTTATACATTAGGGCCTTTAACTACAGATATTGCGCCAGGTTACGATCATATTACATCGGCCATTGGAGCAGCAATGATTGGTTGGTACGGCTGCGCGATGTTGTGTTATGTTACACCCAAAGAACATCTTGGTTTACCCAACAAAAAAGACGTAAAAGATGGTGTTATCACCTATAAAATATCTGCTCATGCTGCAGATTTAGCCAAAGGTCATCCGGGAGCACAATATCGTGATAATGCTTTAAGTAAAGCCCGTTTCGAATTCCGTTGGGAAGATCAATTCAATCTTTCTCTTGATCCCGATACAGCACGAGAATTTCATGATGAAACCCTTCCGGCAGATGGCGCAAAAGTCGCTCATTTCTGCTCGATGTGCGGACCAAAATTCTGTTCGATGAAAATATCTCAGGAAATTCGTGATGTCGCTGCGGCCGAAAAAGGTATGCAGGAGAAATCAGAAGAGTTTATTGAGCAAGGGAAAGAGATTTATATCTAGAGAATAGAACAAAGAGTAAAGAATAAAGAGTAAAGAATAAATAGTAAAGAGTAAAGAGTAAAGAATAAAGAGTAAAGAAAAAAGATATGATTGTAATTACAAATCCTTCTTCGATTGCAAATGAAATAAACATTATTGAATCTTTATTTGAAGAAGGATTGTCTTTGCTTCATATTCGGAAACCTGATTTTTCTGAGCTTGAAATGGCGCAATTTATTCATCAGATAAGATTGGAATTCCGCTCTAAATTGGCTTTGCACAATCATCATGAATTAGCAGAAGATTTTGGCATTAACCGAATTCATCTTTCAGAAAAAGACAGACGAAATAGTTTTTCAATTCATCAGCATAAAAAGATATTGTCAACATCAACACATTCTATGGAAGATTTCAATTCTTTAAAAAATGATTTTGATTATGCTTTTTTAAGTCCTGTTTTTAAAAGTATTTCTAAAGAAAATTATCATCCAAAAACTAATCTTTTCGAAGCTTTAAAACGAAGAACAAATCACAAAATAAAAGTGATCGCTTTAGGCGGAATTGATGCTAAAAATATCAAAGAAACATTAGAAAACGGTTTTGATGATGTCGCTCTTTTAGGAACCATCTGGAATAACGAAAACCCAATAAAACAATTCAAATTATGTCAACAAATCGTCCAATCGCACTTAGTATAGCAGGTTTTGACCCTATTGGTGGCGCAGGTGTTTTGGCCGATATCAAAACATTTGAGCAACATCAGGTGACCGGATTTGCCATTACAACGGCGAATACCATTCAGACTGAAAATGAGTTTTTTGAAATTGAATGGATAGATTTGAGTTTTGTTCTTCGATCACTTGAAACATTGTTTAAAAGCTATAATATTCAATCAGTAAAAATTGGGATTGTTCCTTCGTTAGATTATTTAAACCAAATTCTTTCAGTAATAAAAGCAGTATCGCCAACGACACAAATTGTTTGGGATCCCGTTTTAAAATCGACTACAGAATTTGAATTCATGAATATGAAAAATCAACTGGATTTGAATAAAATGCTATCCAAAATTGATTTGATTACGCCCAACTATAATGAAGCTGAAATCTTATTTCCGGGTTTTATTTCGAATCAACTTTCGCTTAAAAATAAAATCTCCACTTCTGTTTTACTAAAAGGCGGGCACAATCCTATTGAAATTGGAACCGATCGTTTATTTCTAAAAGATGAAATTATCGATTTACTTCCGTCTAATAAAGAATGCTTCGAAAAACACGGTTCCGGCTGTGTTTTATCCTCTGCCATCGCCTCAAATCTGGCTCTAAATCAAACGCTAACAGAAGCTAGTAAAAATGCTAAAACCTACATAGAAAAATTCCTGAGTTCAAACACAACTTTAATCGGATATCATTATGTATAACAAATTACAATACATCTCACAAGGAAATACAATCGAAGAACAATTGTACAATATTCATCAGGCATTAGATGCTGGCTGCGATTGGGTACAAATGCGATTTAAAAATCAAACAACCAAAGATACTTTTGCTTTAGCGGAAGCAGTAAAGTTTTTATGCGAAGAATATCTCGCCAATTTTATTGTAAACGACAATCTCTATCTCGCTCAGCAAATTGCTGCCGACGGAGTTCATTTAGGTTTAACCGATATGAATATTGCCGAAGCCAGAGCCATATTGGGCAGTACGAAAATCATTGGAGGAACGGCAAATACTTTTGAAGACATTGAAAATCATATTAAAAATGGCTGTGATTATATTGGTCTTGGTCCATTTCAATTTACTAAAACAAAAGAGAAACTAAGCCCTGTTTTAGGTTTATCAGGATATGTTGCTATTATTGAAAAGATGAAAAACAGCAATCTCAAAACTCCTGTTTATGCTATTGGAGGAATCACTTTAGATGATGTAACCCAATTAATAGAAACTGGAATTCATGGTATTGCCGTTTCAGGAATGATCACAAACAGTGATCAAAAGAAGAAATTAATTCAACAACTAAACGAAAAGTTATATGCAAACGTCATTGTTTAAAATTGGAGACAAAACCCTAACCTCCCGCCTATTTTTAGGAACCGGGAAATTTGGTTCGAACCTTGAAATGGAAGAAGCTATTTTAGCCTCAGGAAGTGAGTTGGTGACTGTTGCCCTAAAACGCATCGATTTAGAAACCGAGACCGATGCTATTTTATCGCATTTACAACACCCAAATATTCATTTATTACCCAATACTTCAGGAGCGAGAAATGCCAAAGAAGCTGTTTTTGCTGCACAATTGGCCAGAGAAGCTTTAGAAACAAACTGGTTAAAACTAGAAATTCATCCCGATCCTAAATACTTAATGCCGGATCCTATCGAAACATTAAAAGCAACAGAAGAATTAGCCAAACTTGGTTTCTTCGTTTTGCCTTACATACATGCAGATCCTGTTTTATGCAAACATTTAGAAAATGCAGGAACTTCTGCCGTAATGCCTTTGGGCTCACCAATTGGCAGTAACAAAGGTCTTAAAACAATAGATTTTCTCGAAATTATAATCGAACAAAGTAATGTTCCCGTAATTGTTGATGCCGGAATTGGCGCACCATCTGATGCTGCAAAAGCAATGGAAATTGGCGCCGATGCTGTTTTGGTTAATACTGCAATTGCTGTAGCGGGAAATCCGAAATTAATGGCTGAAGCTTTTAAGGAAGCGGTTATTGCAGGACGAAAAGCATTTGAAGCCCGAATTGCAAATCAGCAGAATTATGCTGTGGCTTCTAGTCCTTTGACATCATTTTTATATGACTAACGTACTTAACCGCAAAGTTCGCTAAGCTTTGCGAACTCTTCGTCAAAAATAAAGAAACCCAAAGCTTAGCGAACTTTGCGTAAAAACCTTAGCGCTCTTTGCGGTAAAACACCACAATCCAAATGAAAACATTTAAAGCAATATTTGAGCAATATAATTGGGATAATATTCAATCTAAAATATACCAAACATCAGCAAAAGACGTAGAACACTCCTTGGCAAAAACCAAACGCAATCTCGATGATTTCCTAATTCTGATTTCTCCAGTTGCCCAAAATTATCTGGAGCAAATGGCACAGGAATGCCACGAAATCACTAAGAAACGTTTTGGAAAAACCATCCAAATGTATGCGCCACTTTATCTCAGCAACGAATGCCAGAACATTTGTACCTATTGCGGTTTTAGTTTAGACAATAAAATCAAACGCAAAACCCTTTCTGATGCTGAAATAAAACTTGAAGTTGAAGCTTTGAAAGATGTTGGTTTCGATCACGTTTTATTGGTTACGGGCGAAGCAAACTATACTGTAAACATCAATTATTTCCTGAATGCCATTGCTTTAATACGAAAAGAGTTTTCGATTATTTCGGTTGAAGTTCAGCCCCTTTCTACTGAAGATTATGAACGTTTGCACGAAGCTGGCGTTTATTCGGTTTTAGTCTATCAGGAAACGTATCATCAGGAAGTTTACAAAAAATACCATACCAAAGGTAAAAAATCAAATTTTGACTATAGACTCGAAACGCCTGACAGAATAGGAACTGCAGGAATTCATAAAATAGGTTTAGGCGTTTTATTAGGTTTGGAAGATTGGCGAACGGATAGTTTTTTTAATGCTCTACATCTGGATTATCTTCAAAAGAAATATTGGCAAACTAAATATTCCGTTTCTTTCCCGAGATTACGTCCTGCCGAAGGCATTATCGAACCCAATTTTATTATGGATGATAAAGATTTGACTCAATTGATTTGTGCTTATCGTTTGTGGAATGAAGATCTGGAAATCTCAATTTCGACCCGCGAAAACGAGAAATTCAGAAACAACATTATCCCAATTGGCGTTACAAGTATGAGTGCAGGTTCTAAAACAAATCCCGGAGGCTATGTCGTTGATCCGCAATCTTTGGAACAATTTGAAATCAGCGATGAAAGATCAGCTAAAGAAATAGCGCAAATCATAACAAATTCAGGTTATGAACCTGTTTGGAAAGATTGGGATAAAAGCTATAGTTAGGAAAAATCCCAAAAAATAAATTCCAAATTCCAAATTCCAAAAATCTAAAATCAACAATCTAAAATCTAAAATCCCCAAATGAGTATTATACAAGAATTCCTTCGTTACAACAGACAAACTATATTACCCGAAATTGGTGATGAAGGTCAGGAAAAACTAAAAAAAGCAAAGGTATTAGTTATTGGTGCAGGCGGTTTAGGATGCCCTATTTTGCAATATATCTCGACTGCAGGAGTTGGCTGTATCGGAATTATGGATTTTGACACTATCGAAATTCACAATTTGCATCGTCAGATTTTATATACTGAAAGTGAAATTGGACGAGAAAAAGCGGTTGTTGCAAAAGATGTAATTTCAAAACTAAATCCGCTGATCGAAGTAATTGCAATTAGAGAAAAACTAACTGCTGAAAATGCCGAAAAAATTATTCAGCACTATGATATTGTTGTAGATGGTTCGGACAATTTTGCAACGCGTTATCTGGTAAATGACACTTGTGTTGCTTTACAAAAACCATTGGTTTACGGAAGTATTTTAAAATTTGAAGGTCAAGTTGCGATTTTCAATCACAACGGAAGTAAAAATCTACGTGATTTATTTCCTGAAATGCCGGATCCAAAAGATGTTCCGAATTGTGATTTGAATGGCGTTTTGGGTACTCTTCCGGGAATTATTGGAACTATGATGGCGCACGAAACCTTAAAATTGATTTTGGAATTACCTACTTTAAAAAATGAGTTAGTACTTTTTAATACAATCAATTGGAACTTTACAAAACTGAATTTCTAAAACACAATTTCATCGCCAACAGTAATAATTCCTGAATTTAAGCTCACAACATTGGTTCCGAATAAAACAGAATTATTCACTACTCGATATTTACTTAAGGTTTTGAGAGGTTCTTTTTTTAATTTACCATTTTCAGGATCATTATTCACCATAATACATCTTTCGCAAGTTTTTATATTTTTAAAATCTACTTCACCAATTTTAAAAGTGGTGAAATCATCCTCTTCATGAGGAGTTTCTGTACTTATTACGATGTTAGGGCGAAATCTTAAAACAGTAATTTTATCTGTTAATTTTGCATTTAGAAAATCCAAGCTTTGACTTCCTATCATTAAATACGGATAACCATCAGCAAGACTTACATTGAAAGTTTCTTTTAATTTTGAACTTTCATGTTTGCGATCTCCATTTTTAATGATTTTAACCAGTTTACATTCAAAACCCAAATGTTCACTAAACCATTTTGAGGTTGATTCATTCACTTCTATAACTTCGCTTTTATCGTCCCAAACATTCACTTCTATCGAATTATCTAAATGTTCATCAATAAAAAATTCATGCTTTTGATCCTGAAAAGTAATGCTTATTTTTCCACCTGAAATCTGCGGATAAAACTGACTCATAATGCGATGTTCCCGCTGCGTTATCATTTGATTATCTGCATCAATTAACATCCATCTGCGATCGTTTTCGAAGCCCATTTCTTCTGCTAAAGCTTGTTGGCAACTAATTCCTGCCAAACTTTTTATCGGGTAGATATAAATTTCTTTTACACTATAAACTGCATTCATTATTCCTTATTTTCTATAATAGACATAAATTCTTCACGATCGATTTCGCGGCAACCTAAACTTTCTAAATGCGGATTGTAAACCTGACAATCTAAAAGTTTGTAATTCTCTTTTTTTAAATAATTTACCAAGGCAATAAAAGCGACTTTGGAAGCATTGGACACTTTCGAAAACATACTTTCTCCACAAAAAACATGTCCCAAATCGATTCCATATAAACCGCCAACCAAAACCTCATTCTGCCAAACCTCAACAGATTTTGCTATTCCCTGTTCATTCAGTTTACAATAGGCATCGATCATTTCGTTTGAAATCCAGGTTCCGTTTTGACCATCGCGTTTTATGTTCTGGCAATTCGAAATAACGTCTTTAAAGTTCTGATTCAACGTAACTTTAAATTGATTTCTATTCAAAATATTCCGCATACTTTTAGACACAATCAATTCATCCAAAAACAAAACCATTCTGGGATCCGGCGACCACCAAAGAATGGGATCTCCTTCATTAAACCAAGGGAAAATTCCGCTTTTGTAAGCTAACTTTAATCGTTCCGGATCTAAGTCACCGCCAATGGCCAGAATGCCTTCTTCATCGGCTTCTGAAACGGGAGGGAAAAATAAATCGTTGAATACGTAATACATGTTTTTTAAAAATTCCAATTTTTTAAATTCCAAATTCCAAGTGCTGATTAAGCCTGCACGATTAATGTGCACTGAAAAGCGTACAAAAACAAAATTCCAAACTCCAATTGCATATTTTATGAATTGGAATTTGGAATTTATTTTTTGAATTTTAAACGCTTAGAAAGGTAAATCGTCTGGTTCGTCTTCGTTTAAGTTTGTTGCTGGTGCAAAAGTTTCAGCAGTTGGCATTGCCGGAGTTTGTCCAGGACCTTCTGGTGCTAATCTTTCGATTCTCCAACCTTGAATACTATTGAAATATCTGGTTTCTCCTTGTGGATTAACCCATTCTCTTCCTCTTAAATTGATAGAAACTTTTACTGCCTCTCCTTGTTTGTAGCTACTTAATAAATCGCATTTATCTTGTGTAAATTCGATCAAAATATGCTGTGGATACTGCTCATCTGTGGTAACAACCAACTCTCTTTTTTTGAATGCAGCACTAACTTGTTGCTCTGGGTTCACCACTTTTACTTTTCCTGTAACTTCCATCTTCTTCTATATTAATTATTGTTTCTTTTCTATTTTTTTGCTAAAAGCACTTTCCATGCCGATGAAATATCATCTTTATTCAAATATTTTTTGGCTTCTAAATGTATCTTTTCCTGATCATCGGAACTTAATACGCCTTTCACCGAAAAGTTTTCTTTCACAAATATACTAACTTCTTCCGTTGTAGGCAAGGCTTCTATATTACCTAATTTTCCTAAATCATTTCCATTAAAAACCCTGCTTTTCCTGATGTAATCAGGGATTACATCTACACCAACCCCTAATGTTGTAAGAGGTTTTGGCACTTCAAAAAGTCCTTCATTCGATCTTGAATACCAGTTACTTCCCAATCTCGAAACCAGATCAATTTTATGCTGATCGATCGCTCCGTTTTCATCTAAAACAGATTCATGAATATGCATTTTTACCACTTCGCAAAGAACCAAATTCCCTGCCCCGCCCTCATCTCCTAACGGAATAATCTGCGTGACTTTGCACTCAAACTGCACCGGCGACTCTTTTACGCGATAAGGTTTTACCAAATCTGACGGAATTTGCGTTAGTCCGGCTTTGAGAAATTCGTTTACACCTTCAGCATATTCTGTACTTGCCAATGAGGTTTGCTGTACCATATCATAATTGACAACATTTATCACAACCTCCCGAGTTGCTTCTGCATTGATCAAAGTGTGTTTTACAGTATTATCGCGTACACGGCGTGCTGGGGAAAAAACCAAAATTGGCGGATTGGCACTGAACACATTAAAGAAACTAAAAGGCGACAAATTAGGAATTCCTTTTGCACTAATTGTACTCGCAAATGCAATTGGTCTTGGCCCGACAGCACTTTGCAGATAGCCGTGCAATTTTGCTGTGGTAATTTCTTTAGGATCGATGCTAATCATAGAATTTTCTTTTTGACCAAATCTCATTTCGGTTACTGCAAAAGTAGAGAAATCGTTTTTGTCAAAGAAATCATTTTAGATTTAAAAACAAAAAATCTTTAGCCGTTTATAAAATATTAAATGTGTTTATTTCGTTATATTTATACCTCAAAAAATAATTTATGTCTTTTTCTGAAAGAAGAAATACAACTCGTTGGATTATTATTTTCATTTCCTTTTTAATCATTTCTTTGATTCTTTGGAACAC
>NNBV01003620.1_pt1 | contig 14679 bp, 11 predicted proteins | sample 1173771 | NCBI WGS metagenome assembly NNBV01 (sample SAMN07173938, study PRJNA388173) | plant metagenome | isolation source: symbiotic tissue sample KVS11 | place: Norway: Troms, Kvaloya island | reverse complement strand
GCTTACTACATAGATCGTATTCATGAAATAGATATTGTAGTAATCCTGCCCGCGGTAGTAGCGCACAAAGAATGCCACTTCATCAAACCAGTCAGGATAATAATTATATTTAACATCGATGACCCACCTCTTGCGTAAATCAATCTCGCTGGTTCCCATCATCTTCCCGGCTATCCAGCCGCTTTGTACTTCCAGCCCGGAGTGTTGCATCCATCGGTTGAGCCACGTTTTCTCCGAAGGATTCCACGGGCCACCCGCTGCCCACGAGGCATAAATGCGATAATTGCCATAACGGTTTTGAATTTCTGTAGTAGAGCTGAACTTCGGATGTATTTCTATGAATGCTTTTACCGATTGAAATGCATCCATGTTCCTCGGCTTGCTTTTTACTTTGAATGAAGAAAAACCAAACGCCATAAAATCAGTAGAGAAGCTTCCGTTATCGATGTTGACCGTATTCGCAGTGGTGTCCTTCAGGTAGTAATCACCGGCCTCACCGTTGGAGTGATGATTAAGTGAAGCAAATAAAAGAGCGTGATCATAAATTACTTTTCCATTCAGCCCGTAGAAATAAGTGAGGTTGACCTTGTAGCTGGGCGAATTGATGGGGAACGAAGCCTTGCGCTGCATACGCACAATGACCTGTGGATTCAGCATCAGCGCCCAGTTGCGTTGCCGGTTTGAAAAGAAAAAACTGGGAGACAGGCGGGCTTCAAAAAGTAACGGTTCCAAATTGCCAAACCCTTGTCCGAAAGTAACATAGCTCTGTTCTCGCAGTGTATTGGTTAGCGTTAAGAAGCGGGCATGTGCTACGCTGTCCTTATGCGTTTTTAACTCCTGGGCGTGAGCAATTAATGTTGAAAGTAACAGGTAGAGGAAGATAAATTTTTTCATGTGGTTTGAGTGCTTACTCAGGTAAAAAAGTAATGCCAGCGTGCGCGTGATGTTATTGTCACCATGGTCAGTATCCTCACAGAACACCGTACTTATTTATAAGTTCATTGAACCGAGGCCATGTAGCAAAGTAAATATAAGAGCTATGTTTTTTTACCGATGTTTTTTACTACCTGAATGGGGTTCATCAGGTTAGTGTTAATTCCAAAGTTGACAATGTGAATGATGTTCACAAAAAAGATATTGTAATAATCCTGGCCCCGATAGAAGCGCACAAATAATGAAATCTCATTGAACCAGGAAGGGTAGTAGTGATAGCTGATGTCAAGCACCCACCGCTTGGTAATATTGCTTGAATTTACATTCAGAATTTTCCCTGCTATCCATCCCGTTTGCATTTCTATGCCGGAATGTTGCCGCAATTTTTTTAGCCATGTAGTTGCTTCATCGTCCCATAGTCCGGCTGACTTCCACGTGAGGGAGAAGCGATAACGCCCATACACTTTCAGCATATCTTCCGTCGTGGAGTTAGGGAAATGATATTCGGTAGCTATCCGTGCAAGACGGAAAGCAGTCAGACCATCTTCTTTTTGCTTCACCTTATACGAACTCAATCCTAATGTGGCATAGTCGGTGGAGAAACTGCCCTCATCAAGGTTTACTGTTTTGTCGGAGGAGTCAACGTAAAAAGAGCCATCGCCACCGTTGCTGTAATGATTGATGGAAGCAAACCAAATCGCCTCATCATAAAATAATTTTTTCAGAAAAGAGTTCTCTCCTATATCAATACCCTGGAAGTAATACAGGTTGGCTTTGTAGCTGGGCGAATTGATAGGAAAAGAGCGTTGATGATCCATGCGTGCGATCACCTGAGGATTGAGGAGCAAGCCCCTGTTCTTATTTCTTGTCGCAATCAAAAATCCAGGCGAAAGCCTGCCTTCAAACATCAGCGGATCAACATTACCAAACCCACCACCCGCAGTGATATAACTCCGGTCGCGATGCGCATATATGATGTCACGAAAGTGATGACGTGATGCGCTGTCGGTAATTTCCTTTGCATCTTGTGCGTGAAGGGAAAGCACACATAACAAAAATGCAAAGACGAGAAGCGGTTTCATTTTTATGCTGTGAACAATTTCACCAATGGAACATGCCGATCGATAGTGATAATGATTATTTAAAGTGATACAAGAAGATGAGGGTAGCAGTGAAGGCCGGCTTTTTACTGTCTTTTATTTCCAGTTCTATATTTAGCTCCGCTTTACTTACACCACGAAGATTGACAATGGATTTCAAAAATACTTTCAGCCTTACTTCGCTGTTCACCACTACAGCCTGATTGAAGCGCAGGCTTTCAATACCATAATTGATCAGCATTTTGATGTTGTTGATCTGCGCAATCTGCTCCCACAGGTAAGGTACTACCGACAGGGTGAGGTAGCCGTGGGCTATGGTGGTTTTGAATGGACTTTCTGTTTCTGCCCGCTTCGGATCGGTATGAATCCACTGGTGGTCGAGGGTGGCATCTGCGAATTTGTTTACCTGCTCCTGTGTTATTTTCAGGTACTCTGAAGTACCCATTTCCTTGCCGATAAACTGCTCAAATTCTGCGAAACTATTTATTACCACCATACAAAATTTTGTTGAATTTCAATATTAACTAAAATCCAGATAATGCGTATTTTGGTCATTGTCATTTATTTATAAGATTTTTAAAACAAGCCGCTTACCCCTTGCTTATAAAGCATATACATGACGGAATTTTATAAAGAAGAACAACGCCATGTGAACCCTTTTCGATTATTTCCGCCAGGAATGTATTACTAAATTGATAGGTTTATTCCCATTCTGAACTAAAAAATAGTTTAATTTGGCGTTTGCCGAATTTACAAAACCCATGAAAGCCTTTAAAAATCTCTTTATTAAAGAGGATGAGTCGGAGTCTGTTCCTACTCCTCCCCAAAAAACCGGATTTCCTGTCACGGATTCGACATCTTTTTCCGCACCTCAGAATCAAAATACATCGCCGACAAACCAATATTTAGGGGAAATTATTGAAGTTTATGAGAAGGGATTACAGAGCATTAACATGCCTGGGTATGACTTCTATGATTTTTACCTGGCCATCAAAGCAGCAGGTTCGCAGAATGAGGCGGTTTTCAAAATGGCTTTCCAGATGGGTAAAACCATGGATGGAAACATAACACCTCAGAAGCTGGTATCTGATGCTGAGTATTATATCAGCAAGATCAATGAGGTATATCGAACGTATGCTGATCAGGGAAAACAAAAACTGGATAGTTTTGATAAGGAATTGCAAAACGAAAGGCAAAAGCTTTCTTCTGAAGCAAGTCTGATTGAAACGGATTTGAATAACCTTCGTCAGAAGATTGTAATGTTGGAAAAGCAACTCAGCGAAACCAGAGCTAAACTCAATAGCGTAGACAATACTTATAAGCCACAACAAGATATAATCAGGCAGAAACTTTCTGCCAATGATCAGGCGATGAACGTTTGTGTTCAAAAACTGAATTCAGTGAAAGAAAGTATAGTGAATTACCTCAGATAATTTTACAACCACCCACAAACCCAATCAATAATGAGTAATCTTCCTGCTGAAACTCCGAAAGTACTTGAATTACCCATACTCAAGCACTTCGAGCAATCAGAAATTTCCATGAACCCCAAGAACTGGCGCAAGGGCGAGAAAGGAATCGCAACAGTGCTGGGTTTAGGCTTGCTTGGTGTAGCCGCTTGGGGAACATTTACCTACATATTGCCCGTTGTGTTTACCATGATTGGCCAGGTGCTGGGAGCAATCAGTGCCGCTGTATTGGTAATCGCTTTCTTTATTTTTTTACCCGTTATAATAAAAGGGTTGCGTAAACTAGCGCGGGGCTTTCATAAAATGCTTATTCGCTACGATCCTTTTGGAGAATTGGAAGAGCAAAAACAAAAAATGGTACAAAACAGGCAGCACTTCAAAGAAGCCAAGGCTAAGATTCGTTCCATAAAAACAAACATGACCCAAGAGTCAGCCAAAGCTGAGAATGAAGCAAAGGAATACCAGGAAAAAGTTCTTCTGCTACAGGAGCGTGCCGAAAAAGTAAAGCTAAAGCTTACTCAAATGGAGCAATCGCAAGGAGACAGTGCGAAGGAAACCGACGAGTATGTTGAGTTTCAGACTGGCTTGATGAAAACGCTCTCCGATGCGCAGCGGACAGGTCACTTGTTAAATCAAAGTACAGGACTAGTACGAAAGTACGGAACCAGAGCGCACGTGATAGGTAAGCTCGATCGCAAGCTGAATATGGTTGAGACAGCCATTGATATAAAGATTGCTGACTTCGAAGTAAGTATCGACATGCTGAAGAAAGAGTATGCGTTTGCCCAGGCTGCAAAAAATGCTACTGAGCAAGCAAAGTCAGCAATGCTCTTCACGAAAGGATGGGAATTGGATTATGCATTGGATGTAGTTACTTCAACCGTTGCTATGGATCTGGCGACTACTCGGGAGAATTTGATTGACATTGATAGTTTGACAAGTCAATATTCATTGGATAGTGATGAGTTGTATTCCAAGCTTGAAAAACTGGCAGATCAGATCAAGACAGAAACCATTGATGCTCCGGAAGCAAAAAAATACAACAATCCGAACTACAAGTTATCTGACAAAGACAAAGCAGAGACAGGTGGCTTTGGAGATATCTTTAATTAAATTAGTAAACCCACATACAAAACCCTTATAAAATGAATTGGTCAAAACTCACATTTCTTGCTAAAGCACTTATCGTATTGGTGATAGCAGGTGTTGTTGGCGCAGCAGTGTATTATTTATCGCCCGGTCTTAAAGTTGAAGAATCAAAGCAGGTTTCTGGTCTTGACGTAAGCGATAAAGATGTTAACAACATCGGCAATGCGAACGAACTTCCTGTTCCAGGCGATGCTCCATCCACAGTAGTTGCAGATAAACCTTTGGTACGTATAGGTGCATATGCCTGGAATGCCCAGTCAGGTATCATTGTTGCCAATGGTGGTGCAAAAACGACCGAAGGTTCATTGATGGAAAAGAGTGGCGTAAATCTGGAGCTTATTCGTCAGGACTGGCTTTCGGAACTGCGCAACTTACATCTTAAATTCATTGAAGAATATGATCGTGGCACTGCCAATCCTAAAGAAGGAATTTTCGCAGTAATGATCATGGGTGATGGTGCACCTTATTATATCAGCTCTGTGCAGCAGGCATTGAATGATAAATATGGTGTAAATAAATACAACCTGCAGGTAGTAGGTGGAATTGGTTTGAGTTATGGTGAGGATAAACTCATTGGCCCCCCAAGCTGGAAGATGGATCCTCAATCGATGAAAGGATCATTGATCTCAGCAGTAATCGGTGACGGTGACTGGGTAACAGCGGTAAACTATGCCTCCATCAACGGACTTAAAATAAATCCTGACCCTGCTACCTATGATGCAGAAGCAGTTAATTTTCTTCCTTCTGCTAATGATGACTATATGGAATCAGCAAAGGAGTTGATTAAGTCACAGAAAGAAGGATGGACTATTCCATTGAAAGAAGTAAAGAATGGTAAGCTTACAGGTACTACCATCAATAAGAAAGTAGACGGATGTACTACCTGGACTCCTGGTGATAAAACGGTATTCGATGCGTTATCTGGTTTTACCGATGTTATTTCTACAAAAGAATTCAACAACCAGATGGCGGTAACCATCATCGCTGTAAAGCAATGGGCAGAAAAAAATCCGGAAACGATCAGCAGTATATTAAAAGCTTCTTATCTGGCTTCTGATCAGATGAAACAATTTGAATCGTGGAAACACAAAGCAGCAGAGTGCGTGGCAAAAACATATAGCCTTGAAACACCTGACTACTGGTACAACATGTTCAAAGGACAAAAAGGAGAGAAGAACGGTATCTCTTATAACATGGGTGGATCGAGAGTATTCAACTATGCGGATGCGAACCAATACTATGGAATTACTGATGGAGTAAATCGCTACAAGGCAGTTTATGATCAGGTATCACTTTACCTGAAGGAATTGAACCCTGCTGGTTTTAATGATAACGTGAAGGGTGTAGTTCCTTATGAAGAAGCAGTGAACTTGTCTTTCATGAAGAACATCAAGGACATTGCCGCAGGTGAAGCGTACGCTACTGATTATACTAAGAAGGCTACTACTGTAATGGCATCTGGTGAATGGCACATTACCTTCGAGCCGGCTCGTGCTGCATTGCGCCCGGAAGCGAAAGACGTACTTGAGCAGATCTATAACCTCTTGGTTCAAGCTGAAAATTCAAAGCTTGAATTGGTAGGTCATACGGATAACACAGGATCACGTGAAGGGAATTATTCATTGTCACTGGCACGTGCCGAAGCGGTGAAGAGCTATCTGATTCAAAAAGGAATTCCGGGTAATCGTTTCCAGAAGATAGATGGAAAAGGACAGGATGAACCTGCCGCTGATAATAATACTGCTGCTGGAAAGTCTCGTAACAGACGAGTAGTAGTTACTTTATTGAATTAATCAGAAATGAATATTAAGAATTGGATCAAACCCTTTGAGTCCCTCCCACGGAGGGACTCTTTGATTATTGGGGCATCATGGTTTTTCCTCATTTGCCTTTATTGGTTTCTGGTTACTTCGGGTACAAAGAAATTATTTCCTTCGCCAGTTCAGGTATGGGAAGGTTTTGTTGCCTTGTATAATGAGGGCTTGGTGGTACATATTGGCAGCTCGCTTTTGCTTTGTGTGCAGGCTACAGTTTTCTCGATCTTCTTCTCATTGCTTATTGCCTACTCGTATCCAGTTCCAGTCCTACGTCCAATAGCCACTGCGATGAGTAAGTTGCGTTATCTGCCACTAACAGGTATTACCTTTTATCTTACTATGCTAGTGACCGATGCCAGGACGATGCAAGTATGGGTGTTGGTTATTTTTATGAGTCTTTATTTCATTACTTCTCTATTGGGAGTATTGAAAGATGTTTCTCAGGAAGAAATAGATCATGCACGCTCATTGAAATGCAGTCGTTGGGAAATACTTTGGGAGGTGATCATCAAAGGTAGATTTGATTATGTGATTGATGTGTTGCGCCAAAACCTGGCCATCACCTGGATGATGTTAGTAACAGTGGAGTCGATTCTTGTTGCAGCAGGAGGATTAGGTGTGCTGATTAAGAACAGTGACAAGTTTATGAATCACGGACGTATTCTTGCCTTGCAGATAGTCATTCTATTGGTGGGTCTTGCTATCGACTGGACCCTTAACACTTGTCGTAAATCATTGTTCCGGTATTCCAAATTCAATTAAGCTATGGCGATACAATATGAGCTGAAGGATACTATTCTTCATGTAGAAAACCTGAGTGTATCTTATGGAGATAAAGTCATTATCGATAAAGTGAACATCAGCGAGCGTAATGTGACCCGCAAAGACAAAGTGCAAGGACAGATTATTGCGGTGCTGGGACGCTCAGGGCGGGGCAAATCAACCTTGTTCAGATCCTTAACGGGACTAGTAACTCCAACATCAGGACGTATATTAATTCCGGATTATAACTTACCACCAGAGAATGGAATTCAGCCAGCTAAAGATGTGGTAGAGGGCGATGTTGGTTTTGTGGATCAGCGTTATACATTGTTTCGTCACAAAACAGTAACGCAGGCATTACTATTTTCACTGCGCAACACCACGCTGACCACGTCAGAAAAAAATGAAAAGGCGATGACCTATCTGAAAGATTGGGGATTGGAAAAAGTAAAAGATCAATATCCCAATGAACTATCGGGAGGGCAGCGTCAGCGTGTGGCTATTATAGAGCAGCTGTTGTCATCGGGTTACTATATGGTACTGGATGAGCCTTTCTCCGGATTGGATGTAGGCAATATTGAGAATGTGCGAAAAGCATTTGATTTGATTAATTCCAGTCACGAGCTCAATACGATTTTGTTCAGCACACATGATATTGAACTAGCAACTGAATTGGCAGATTCAATTTATGTGGTAGGCCACCCCCGTAAATCAGACGGCACATTGGAATCCTATGGTACCATTGTAAAACATTTCGATCTTAAAGCGATGGGTATCGCCTGGAAAAACGAATTTACAGTAGAACATATCAGCTTGGTAAAGGAAATAAAGGCCACACTTCTCGAAAGTTAATTCTAAACTTTATCAATTTAGTCGGAGTGGGGAGCAATATCCTACTCTGACTTTTTTGATTTTTGAATCAAAAGAATAGTGTAACGACTCGCTGTCCAGCCATTAGGTTTTTTCACTATTATTAACCTCTCGGATAAAAGTATATAATTGAAACTCCTATCATAACAATGATTGCACCAATCAAATCATACCTGTCCGGGACAAAGTGATCGGCTATACTTGCCCAGATTAAGGACAAAATAATAAAATAGCCTCCATAGGTGGAGTACACCCGTGCGAAATTGGAAGCTTGTAAGGTGGCAACGAAGCCATAAAGTATAAGCACAAGGCTTCCTGCAAAAGCATACCAATTCGATTTGCCTTCCCTCACCGAAAGCCACACCATATAGCCACCACCAATCTCACAAATTCCGGCTAGGATAAATATCACGACAGATTTTATTATTGGCATAAGCGTAATGGTTATAAGATTATTGGCGATCAAGATCAATTTCTTCCTTAAGGAATCCCTTCGCTCTTTCCGCACCGTAATGTTAAGATAAGTAGCATCAGGTGGTACAGTAAATTGGAACTTAAAGAAATCAGGCCTCATTTCAAAGCATAAGATGTGGACAGAACTGGGTATCAATTAGGTATTGAAATCACTTTTCAAATTGGAAAATATTTTTTGGCACAAACAGCCGATTCTGCCCTTCGTGGGTAGCTTGTGGATGAATGTGTGTAAAATTTCTGCTAAGTTGAGCCCCTTTTGCTGTAGACCCAATTCGTGAGGAATCCATTAAACATCAGAGACTTAGTAAACCTACTGTATCAAAACAGGGAGGTAATAGAGATGCTTTTTGGTAACAAGGACTCCATCAATAAGTCCGAAATACTGGCGCGGGCCGATATGACGGACGAAAAGCTGGAAAAATTGGTGATGTATGAGATCATCCACGAGAACAACAACATCATCGGGCTGGACGACCGGATCACCACTTTTATAGAAGAATTCCTCGAAATCGGGGAGGTGACCACCAGCTTTATCAACGACAATATTCAGACGCTGGGTGAAAGCCTGAAGTACTATCGCATCGATAACAACCCGAAGTTTTTACGAAGCATCAAGCGCTCATTGAAGAAGATCAACTCCACCACTTCGCGTGAGGTGATGAAGCTACATAAGAACATCGATGACACCTACAAGAACCAGGACAATTACGTCATCAAATTACAGGAGCTGGATAAGTATAAACGCAAGCGTGATGACATTATCAACCTGATCAAAGAATCCGAACAGATCATCTCCGAAGCGCAGGGATTTTTTAATACGGTGATCGATGCCGAGCTGAGTTCAATCGTATTGGATCTGCGCTATACGCTGGTGCGCAATCGCGACTACCTCAATGAAATTCAATCGCAGATCATCGATTACATTAATAAGATTCAGTATCAGTCGGCTATCTATAGAAAGATACAACGCCTGAAGGAACTGAAAGATTACGAAGAGTTGAAATACAAAACCAACTTTGTAGATGTAGTAGCCAGCGTGCAGGCATTGATGTTTAACAAACAACGTGGTGCATTAAAGGGCAGATTGGCACTTGACTTCCTGCATTCCGATCATGGCTATATGCTCACGCAGAAAGTAGCACAGCGCTTACATCTGCTGCGCAATACATTCCGTAAGCCTGCGGGTAAGATGGAGTCCGGCTTTGATGACCTGAACAGGGAAGAATCATCGAGCCTGAACATCGCAGGGTTAGTAGATAAATTCGTGCTTACCAAAAGCGACCTGTTTCAGTTTGTGCTGAAGTATAAATTTCCGGAGCCGGTAGGAGAGCTGAGTCTGGAAAAACGAATCTCCCTGTATGTAGGTATTTGCATCGACTATGACAATAAACTGGCTTACACGGATAAGTTTGGTAAAATGGATTTTGTGAATGCCAAAAAACAGAAGCAGCGAGTAGGTTATGCCATTATTAATCCTGCGAAGAATGCAGGAGTTGATAGTTCGCACTCTACAGACGAAAGTAATAAGGTAGTAAACGGAACTGCTGAGATCAGTGTTCCTTCTGTGGACAATAGTCTGCCGGCGGTTGACATTGAACCCAAGAAGAAAAAGAAAAAAGCATCAATCAATAAAGTATAAGCGTGAACGTACCAAAACAAACGCCTGAAATATTCGGTATCCTGAGCAAAGGAAACTTCATCAGCTCCAATGGTAGCAAGGGAAAGTTGTATGATGTGATTACATATGAAAATAATTTTGAGATACTAAAGGAGTTTTTCAGTCACACCGGTTATCACCTTGAGCGCGGGTATAACTACTATTACTTCAGCCAGCAGGAAGAAACCAATACGCTGATGGAAAAGAAGCTGGAACAGTTTGCCTATTACATTGATGTGATGGACTTCTTTTCATCAATGGATACAAAGCCTGTTGTCGGTACACGCTATCGCGTAACACAGATAGCCGAAGAGTGTTTCAGCAATGAGCGATTGAAGCAAAAACTTTTTGCGCTGTCGCGGAAAGAAAAGATGGTGGATAAAGTAGCCGAGATAGCGGGTGACTTAACTACAGGTGGATTTTTTGAACAGGAAGACGAAGACACATACAAAGTGATGGACGCTATCCATTACCTGGAAGAAGTGATCTCGTTAATAACAATTGAAGATGATGGAGAACAGACGAATCCTCAATAGGATTATATTTATCAATATTGCCAATACCGATTACGCCAGCATAGAGATTGCGGGTAACACATGCTTTGTAGGAACCAACAACATGGGTAAGACTACATTGCAGCGTGCCATCCTTTTCTTTTATAGTGCTAACACACGTGGCCTAGGTATTTCTACTTCGCAGAAGTCATTTGAGGATTATTACTTTCAGTATCCCAATTCCTACATTATTTATGAGATCGCTACGGAAGACGGGTTGTTTCATGTGATGGTCTATCGCAACAGCAAGATCTTCTATCGCTTTGTAGAGAGCCCTTTCGATAAGGGTCAATACATTGAAGATAGCCAGGCGTTGTTACCAAAAGCAGTGTTGACCAAGCTGAACGAACAACACATCAACTACAGCGACCAGGTAGAAACGTTTGAGCGCTATCGCAACATTATCTACGGTGCAGACCCGGATAAGAAGTACAAGAAGTTTGCCTTGATGAAGGGTAACAGCAATTACCACAACATACCGCTGGCCATTACCTCTATCTTTTTAAGTTCCGAGTCGGTGATCCGCTCGGAATTTGTGAAAGAATGTATCGCCAACTCCATCAGCACCAAGCATACCAACATTGAACTGAAAACCGTAGAGCGGCAGCTGCGCCAGTTCACTGAACGCTACCAGGATATTGAAACCTTCTTCCGTAAGGAAAATGCACAACGTGGGGATTTGATTAAAGATAACTTTGCCCAGATCCGTAACCTGAAAACCAAGCAACGTTCTCTTGCGGTAGAATTAGGTGGTGCATTGAAGTACGCGGCCGAGCAGAAGGAAACACTGGGGCAGCAGGTAGGAGAGAAGCGCAGTGAGATCGATGCGTTGGCGAATACTTTCCGTGAACAGGAAGAGGCGCAGAAAGAGAAGAACAAAGAAGCGAACCAGGAAATAGGTGCACTCAAATCAAAGATCAAAGAAGCCGATAAGAAGCAGAAAGAATACGAAGACAAAGGTATTGCGGAGTTACTAAAGAAAGCGGAAGAGAAAACTCAACTCACGCTTAACCTGCAGGCACGCGAAACCGAGTATGCTACGCTGACTGCGGGCTTCAGTGATGTAGAGCAGCAATTCAAGACGTTGTTCGATGCACTGGAAAATGAGCGTAGGGAGTTTGAAAACGTATTGAAGTCGCAAGGCTTACAGTTAGACACGAAATTCCAGGAGGACAGAAATACGCTTCGGGAAAGTTATCGCAAGGAAGAATCAGAATTGAAGGATCGTCATCGTGGAGAGACCGAAAAGAACCGCACGCAACTCAATAACTATGAGCTGGAGAATAAAGATGCGGCTTTTAAAGAGAAGGAGTTTCGTGCAAAGAAATACTTTGAAAAAGAAATTTCATTGCTGAAAGAAAACCTGGAAGATATACGCAGAAGAAAGACGGAGCGCACTTCGTCCTATAACGTGAAGAACGGCCAGATCGAATCGCTGCGAAGAGAAGGTGATCATGTGCGTGAGAAGAACAAGATCACATCGGAGCAGTACGTTGCTAAAAATAAGGAAGAGCTTACCGTTATTGAAGAAAAAGTAAAAGCAATTGAGGCTAAGCTATCAGTGCATCAGCAGGCGTTGTTTGGTTATTTGCAGGAGCATTACCCAGACTGGTACAGCACAATAGGTAAAGTAGTAAACGAAGATATTCTTTTCAGCAAGGAGTTGAATCCGAAACTGATTAAGAAGAACCTCGATACCCTTTATGGTATACAGCTGGATCTGACTAATGTGAAAGTATTCTCTAAATCATTGGAAGAATACGAGCAGGAGAAGAATGAGCATCTTGAACGCATAGCCGAGTTGAACCAGGCCTTTCTTGACTTCCGTGAAGCGCAGGCACATGAAGAGCAAACAAAAACGGCTGCCATCAGCAAGAAGACCGCCCAGCTGAAAAATGAAATCACCAAGCTGGAATACGAAGGTGGGCAGGACGATCAGAAAGAAAAGAAATACAATCTTGACTTGCACGAGTGGGCAAGCAAAGGCGAGGCACAACGTGAGAAAGATTTGCTGGAAGTATATGCAGTACAGGAAGACCTGAAGAAAAAATCAGAAGCATTGCGACAGACCATCAGCGAACTGCAGGCTGCGTTGAAGAAAGAAACCGATAAGCTGGATAAGAACTTCAATGATAAACTGGCGCAAGCAAAGAAAAGCTTTGATGAAGAGACCAAGAAGCTGCACGACCTTAAAGAAGATAAGCTTGCCGAACATGAAGAACGCAAGGGCAAGCTGCAGAAGGAGAAATCAAAAGTACTGAAGACGAAAGGTATTGATGATACGCGCATTAAGAAGTTAAAAAGTGAGATTGATCAGGTAAAGGCGTTACTCAAGGATCTTGAAAAATATGCTGAATTGCTCAACGATTATCGCAAAGATAAACGGGAGTTATTCGATCGCATGGATGACTTCAGGAAAGAGCGTGACAAGCTGGAAGATTTGCTGAAGCAGTCGGAGAAAGAGTTTGCCGCAGAGCGACAATCCTTTGATAAGAAACGAACCCAGCTGGAGCAGGAAGCGCGTCAGTTGAATGAGTCGTTCAAGAAGTACACGGAAGGACTGGAACACTTCGAGCGTCACTTCAGAGACCGTGCCTTGTTTGATCGTCTGCGTCATATTATTGAGCCAGCACCGATAGAACATTCGGAAGCAGGTATAGTTGGATTGTGTTCACAGTTATTAGCCAATGATACCGAGTATCATAACCAGTTTGAAAAATTCAGAGGCAACATCAGTGAGTTTGCCGGTCGTTTCCGTCCTGATAATCACCTGAACTTTAAGATCAACAACCAGGCAGGAGAGGGCGAGTACGAACGCTTTGCTTCATATTTGCAGGATTTCTATAACGAGAACAAGATACAGACTTCCATAGCTGAAGTAGCGAAGAGCCACGGTATGCTGATCGATGCCATCTCTAGCAAGATGAAAGCCCTGATCGAACACAAAGGCCGCATTGATAAAATGATTAATAAGATGGAGGCCGACTTTAGCAAGGCTTCTTTCGAAAGTTCAAAGCTGATCGAGTACATTAAACTGAAATCGGAAGACAGCGAGAATAAAGTATTGCGCAAGCTGCAACGTATCTCCGACTTCCGTGAGCAGAATCCATTCCTGTACGGAGAAGCCAACTTGTTTAACCAGGCCAATAAAGCCAAAGCAGAGATTGACAAGAAATCCGTTGAGCTATTGAATGATTTGCAACGCACGATCAGCGAAGAGAAATACGAAGAGATACGCGTGCAGGATCTGTTTGAACTGCGTTTCCGAATTAAAGAAGGCAAGAACGACACCGGCTGGATCGAGAAGATTGATAAAGTAGGCTCGACAGGTACGGATATGTTGGTAAAGGCGGTGATCTACATCACGTTGCTGAACGTGTTCATTAAAGAATCCACCGAGAAGACCGCACGCAACTTCTCCGTGCATTGTATCATCGATGAAGTAGGCCAGATCTCAGCACCTTACCTCAAAGAACTGATCAACTTCGCTGAAGAGCGTAACATCTGTTTGATCAACGGCTTGCCCAATGAAAGCAAACTGGAAACACACTATAACTATACCTACAAGTTTAGAAAAGATCAGCACGGTTTTGTGAAAGTGATCCCGTTGTTGACGATGAGTATTGAGCCGTAATTTTTAATAGCCACGAATTACCAATAACCTTCGGTTAAAACAATGTTGCTAACTTAGGCTCGAGCTACGTCAAGTCCTATCGTGCCAATGGTGCTTTGAGCCCTTCACGAATTCTGGGTGGAATGTAAAAAAGCTGCAATTACAGTTGCAGCTCTTGAAAAACTATTTGGTGATGCTCTTTGGAGCAATCCCGTATGGAATACTTATAGATAGTAAAGTTACATTCTACGTAGCCTTTTTCAAACCAAAAATTATAAGAG
>NNBV01000401.1_pt1 | contig 14708 bp, 10 predicted proteins | sample 1173771 | NCBI WGS metagenome assembly NNBV01 (sample SAMN07173938, study PRJNA388173) | plant metagenome | isolation source: symbiotic tissue sample KVS11 | place: Norway: Troms, Kvaloya island | reverse complement strand
ACATTATATCGCAAGGTGTAGGGGCACGGCACTGCCCATTGGTGTCAACTTAACGTGAAACCCTTGTCAATATGTGATATTGAGTTCACTTGCTGACCATCACTCAACGCGTTACCCCACCCTAGCCCTCCCCTTATAAAGGGGAGGGAACTGGATTTCTTTTTCCCCCCTTTCCAAGGGGGGATTAAGGGGGGTAAAACGTATGTGGAATAAGCATTTGAGCTTAAGTTGACATACAAACTCGTCACCGTTTGTCGCCATACCGAATACTGGGCGATCGCTCTGGGGAGTAGTTAGCATATAAGCTAATAACTGTGGCAATGCTGCTGGAACTGGAATACTTGTTCGCTTGGATTCAACAACCAAAATCCAAAGTTTTTCTTGCACAACTAGCGTATCGATAAAACCGCGAATTGTTTCATCAGGATCATCAAGTTCTAAAGCTACACCATAAGGTGAGCGAATTCGGAAAGGTGGATCAAGAAAACCTGCAAGTTCCAACAACGGCGAAACTACTAAAAGGTTAATCGTACCTTCCAAGAGCAAACCATCGACGCGATGATAGTCATAGCGCTGCTTGATTCGAGTAATACCCGCTTGTTCTTGTTGGTTGAGTTCAGGTAAATCATCAACCCATTCATGGAAGAAGCCATCGTCATCTGCTTGACACAAATTACAGCGAGTTTGTAAATCACTCAAGCTTTTAATAGTGTCAGTAATTCCGACGCTGGAAACCATTTGCTGCTATCTCATCGTTGCTCCTAGTTTAGCAGTGGTCAAAGGATTTGGGATTTACTGGCTTTGCTCATTAATCCCAAATCGAGTGACTAATCTTCTGGTTTCAAGATATCATCATCAATCGACGGCTTCTCATTAATATCTGTATTTTCTGCCGTCCAACTATCATCTGCTCCAGGAGATTGAGAAACTATCACAAACTCAGTCTCTCTTTTATGATTATTTCCCCATGTATCTAAAACATCTTTAATCAATATTTCTTGCAACCAAATCTTAGCAACAACAGTTAGAGGTAGCGCCAAAAATAATCCTAAAAAGCCAAAGAAAGTAACGAAAAATAGTTGAGCAATTAAGGTTACGGCTGGCAACAACGAAACTTGCTGTGCCATCACAATGGGTGTGATAAAATTACTCTCAACCTGTTGAATAACAAAGTACAGAATCAAGACAGCGACAACTTTCCAGGGATCATCCAACAGTGCGATCGCCATTGCTGGGATTACACTAATTGTTGGCCCCAAGTTGGGAATTAAGTTTAAAAATCCTGCCAAAATTGCTAAAGCTAGCGCTGCCTTTATACCCAAAATTGATAAGCCAACCAGACTCATTAGCGCCACTACAAACATGGCAATAAAAGCGCCTGTAATCCATCCCTCCAAAGAGACTTCGCACTTATTTAAAATTCCTTCCACCCGCCGCCGATAAAATGAGGGAAAAAGCCGGATAAAGACTTTGCGGTAAGCCACGGGATCGGCTAATATCATTCCTGTTAAAACCAGCACTAGCAAAATCTTGAGGACGACTTCCAAAGATCCAGATACAAAGGCGAAGGAGTTTCCTAATACCCGATTGACGAAGGGCTGTGCTTGTTGGATGAGGCTATTGATATCTGGGATGTAAGGAACTAACTCGTTAGGAATACGAGTTCTCAGGGCATCAAGCCAACTATTAAAGCGCCCAAACCCTTTAGGAACCTGATAGGTTAGTTCTTGAAACTGCTGTGCAAAAGGTGGCACAATTAGCCAGAAAAAACCCACGACGCCTGCCAAAAAGATGGCTACTGCGAGGAGGACGGCGAATCCACGCCTCATCCCAAAGCGTTGGAAGCGTTTCGCTAGCCGATTTAAGGTGGTGGCTAACACAACTGCGGCAAACATTAGCAAAAGCACTTCCCGAATTTGCCACAGGATGTATAAAGAAAGAACTATGGCGATTAAGCCGATCCATTGACCGAGGTTCACAGGCTAACTCCCAACGGTTGGCGAGATGCAATTTTCTTGTAATTTAGCTAGGTTAGCTGATTTTTGGAACTTGTGCGTAGATGCTTTCAAGTTAATTTTGTTTCTGGGCTTGGAATCGCCATAATAGCGCGATCGCTATAATCACAATCGGCAACAATACTATAATTAGCGCGTTGGTTGCTGTCGCCGGAATTGATAGACTTGGCCCTACATACCTAATTAGTAGCGATAACAAAGCCGAGAGTAAAAGCAGTTTCAGAACAAATCCTAGTTGATATTCCATAAACCTACGGAGTCAGTAATCATTATTTATTAATCATTAGTCTTGGTAATTAGTACTAATGACTTCAAAAATTAACCAGCCAAAAATTTTCTCTACAGTTATTCTCTCATTACCCAGTCCCCTTAACAATCCATCACAGCTAATACAGCTTTCGGCAATAGCTTATCTTTAAACCAAACAATTTTGGCAGGGACATCATTTAATTTTACTCCCGCCTTTTCTAAATTCAGTCGCTCGGAAATTGCTAAAATCAAATCATCACGTCCAGCCCGCCGCACTTGAGAAAACTTTTTTTGTAAATATTCTGGGCGCCAATAACCAACAATTTCTAATAAGAAAGTGCGTCCATCAGAATGCACCAAGCGAAAATCGGGAATCATCACACTACCGGGGATTGGTATCAAATCAACTTCTCGCTCTAACGCCCAACCACTTTTCAACGCATCCCACTTATCAGCAAAGGATGCTTCTAGCATACTATCGTAGGGCTTTCCTGGTGGATAATGGGATACCAAACCACATTCAGAATTGAGGGTGAAACGTCCAGTTTTCCAAGTATTTGTATAGGCGTCGCGGGTTTGGAGAATCGAAGAAAGACTCCATTTTGTAACGTGAAGTAAAGCGGGAATAAGTTTAGCGATCGCTAGCCCATAGCGCGTACTAGGATTAAACAAACTAGTCGGCCCATCTATCGTAATTGTAAACCCGTGGTCAGCATCACCCTCAATATAAGCCATCAATTGAAACAACTTTAAATAGCGAAATAATAGCTTATATTCACCCGGAACATTCCGATGAGCATTTAACACCAGTTTACTGGCCTTATAAAACACACCCTGCACCTGAGATAAGTTATATCGATTTAACACATCTGGCGCTGTTGGTGCATCAAAAACAGTCAAAATTTTATTTTCAGATAAATCAGCATATAGTCCATTGCGAACCTGTTCTAATAAAACTTCCCGCTCAAGTTCTTGAGTTAACTCATCAGCAATTTTACTCAGAGTAACTTGTGTTGATTCCCGACTAGAAACAGACTTTGCAGCCAGAGAAAACACCCGTTCTCTTAACATCTGTGGTTCCAAAGGACTAACCACCTCAAAAGTGCAAAAACTGCTTTTGAGAATATAAGCTAATCCTCGCTTCACCCGATAATCTGTAGAATCTCCTTCAAAATCAGTCAGTTGTCGCTCAAGTACACCCTGAGTTTTCCCCACTGCTGATTGAAAATAATTAATTAACTCAATCGCCAACTCCGAAGTTTTCTGATCAATCTTCAGTCTCTTCGGGATGATCTCCTCCCCGTTTTGGCGATGCATCAGTAAGTCTGTCGGTAACATCTGAATTTTTGATTTTAGATTTTGAACTTCCCGTTGAATAATTAATTTCTAACTGCTCCGCAGCCTTCAAACTCCTTTCCTTCCCACTCCCATACACAACCTCCAACTTCCCTTCTTTCTCCTCCTCCTCTCTGCGTCCTCCGCGTCTTGGCGGTTCGTTATTCCTCTCCCCTCTTCGCCTAGCCGAAGTCCCCTCCTCACTAGTATCCTCCGCCACCACCTCATACAAAATTGCCTGCTTATTCTCAATATTCCCCTTCCGTAAAATCCTCCCCAATCGCTGAGTATACTCTCTAGCCGAACCCGTCCCCGATAAAATAATTGCAACAGTTGCCGCCGGTACATCAACCCCTTCATTCAACACATGAGAAGCAACCAAAGTATTATATTGACCCTCTCGAAACTTTGTTAATATCTCATGCCGTTCTTTCACAGGGGTTTGATGAGTAATTGCCGGAATTAACAACTCTTGAGAAATCCGATAAACCGTTGCATTATCAGCAGTAAAAATCAAAATTCTTGCTGGATAATGTTCTGCCAATAAATTAATTAGAATTCGCAACTTCCCGTCAGTACCTAAAGCAATATCTTTCGCTTCTCGGTGCGCTAACATCGCTCTCCGTCCAGATTGCGATCGCGCACTCATTTGGACAAACATTTGCCAACCTTGCAGACTCCCCAAAGAAATCTTTGATTGCTTCAAAAAATCATTGCGGGTTTGAATTAACTGGTTATATCTTTCCCGCTCAAGTTGCGATAACTTTACCTTAATTTGGACAATTTCATGTTCTGCTAATGCCTTCCCAGCCAAATCTTCAGCGCGTTTGCGATATACTTCTTGACCAATGAGGATATTTAAGTCAGCGTGTTTCCCATCAGTGCGTTCCGGTGTAGCGGAGAGTCCTAAGCGATAAGGTGCGATCGCATATTCAGCAATCACCCGATTAAAATCTGTCGGTAAATGATGACATTCATCAAAAACAATCAACGCATATTGATTTCCCAACGTCTCAGCGTGAATTGCGGCACTATCGTAAGTTGCAACTAAAATTGCCGTTCTATCCCGCGAACCACCTCCCAGCAATCCCACCTCAGCATCAGGGAAAGCCGCAACCAAATGTGCATACCACTGATGCATTAAATCTAAAGTTGGCACTACAATCAGCGTCGTGCGTGGCGTTGATTGCATCGCCATTTGTGCCAAATAAGTCTTTCCCGCCGCCGTGGGAAGCACAACCACCCCTTGTCTACCCGCCAGCTTCCAAGCCGCTAGCGCCTCAGTTTGGTGAGGATAAGGTTCCATTTCGAGACTGGGAACCAAATCTACTGGATAAAATTGCTTGGCCTCATCGATAAAATTAACATCTTCCGCTTGTAGTGCTTCCACTAGCGATCGGTATCTAATTGCTGGAATGCGGAATTTTTCAACTCTATCATCCCACGTAGCATAGTCCATCCAACCTTTGCCGCGTGGTGGTGGATGCAAAATTAATGTGCCACGATCAAAATTTAATGTAGGGGTACGAGCCATGATTATTGGGCATTGGGCATTGGGCATTGGGATTAGGGGAGAGGTGATAGGTGACAGGTGATGGGGAATAATCTGTACCCTGTAACCTGTAACCTATTCCCTTCTTTACTCCCTAGTCCATTGATTACTAATAACGCAAAAAGTGCATGATTCATCCAAGTAACTCAGATAAAACCCAACTAGATACGCTCATTAGTCACGGAATGTCCCATCGGCAAACCAACAATAACCTTGCCGAATCCTACAAAGAACAGCGACAGAATTTTCTGCTGAAACGGCTGCAATTACAGGCTCAGATTATGCTAATTGCTGGCTTCACTCTAACCGCTTTTTTTCTGTGGGCAAATTCACATCTAGAAGGCAAGATATATGCTTTTAAAATTGGTCTTGTAGTAGAACTCTTCACGCTCATTTGTTGGGGTTTATGTAAAACTCCTATCGGTCGTCGCTATCCTGACTTAATTTTTTTAAGTTTATGCTGGTCTGTAACTTGTGCTGTTCAAATTGATGTAGCTTTGCTGTTTAATAATTTAGAGCCTAGAAGCAATATTTGGACTCTAATGTTTCTGACTCAGGCTACAATCATTCCAGTGCAATGGTGGATGCATTTAATATCTCAAATTGGAACAGTAATTTGCTATTTAACCTTATATATCTTATATAATCCCATATTAAAAAATCCGTCAGCTTTTTATGCTGAACAAGGATTATATTTCTTTTGGACTTGCATAATTTGTGTTTTTTCTGTTTATTTATACGAACGCTTGCGAAAAAAAGAATTTTATGCCCGTAAGGAAATGGAACTAGCGCAGCAAAAATCAGAACGGCTACTATTAAATATTCTGCCACAAGTGATTGCAGAACAATTAAAACAACAGCCTACAACTATTGCCGATAGTTTTCTAGAAGTGACGGTGCTATTTGCTGATATTGTTGGCTTTACAGAGCTTTCAACTCGCACGTCTCCTGCGGAATTAGTCGAGTTATTAAATACAATATTCTGTTTGTTTGACCAATTAGCAGAACGTCATGGAGTAGAGAAAATCAAGACCATTGGTGATGCATATATGGCTGTTGCTGGGTTGCCAAATCAATCTAATAACCATGCTCCAGCAATAGCTAACATGGCTTTGGATATGCAAAAGGCTGTAGATACTTTTAACGAAGAAAATAACGAATCCTTTTGCATCCGTGTTGGTATTAGTACGGGGCCAGTAGTAGCAGGAGTGATTGGGCTGAAAAAATTTGCCTACGATCTTTGGGGAGATACAGTTAATACAGCTAGTAGGATGGAATCACATGGTATAGCAGGTAGTATCCAGGTTTGTGAAGCAAGTTATCAGCTTTTAAAGGATAAATACTTATTGGAAAATCGAGGTTTAATTAAGGTTAAAGGTAAAGGTGAAATGATGACTTATATACTCAAAGGAATTAAATAAACAGAATTCAGGAGTCAGAATTCAGAATATTTTGCTTATAAAGGGATGGAGTTTTAGCAAGGAAGAAAACACGCCCTAGCCCTTTCAAGGTGGGTAAAAATTTTGGTCAAGAAACTCCTCTTTAATCTCTTTACTCTGTGTTCTCTGCGCCTCTGTGGTTCAAAAAATTACTTTTAAACCGCAGAGTCACAAAGAAGCCAGTGCGCCCTTGCGGTTCCCCGACTTGTACCCCTGCGGGGAAGCAAGCTACGCGCAGCGTCTCCCCTTGGGAGAAGCAACTGGCGCAGCGCAGAGAGAAAAAAAGAGATTTTACCACTCACCTTGAAAGGGGTAGTCCTAGAATATTTAAATATTGTTTATTTGCGTCCCTGCGTATTGGTTTCAGGCAATGTTCAGACGCTCTCTAGGACAAGCTATCACCCAGTCGAACTCAAATTCATACTGAATTCTGACTACTGAGTCCTGAATTCTTCTTAATAAATCTATACTTTTTGCCAGAGACTCAAAAATAAAACATATATAATTAGAGCGACAATAATCAGCTTATTGAACCTTTGCTAAAACTAAACTTTAGTACTTTAGATAGATCCGTAGCAAGTAACTGCTTAGGTGCATATTTTTCTGATGCATAATGGGTATTGAGCGATGTCTACAACAGGCTACGCCTACGCATTTTCTAGCTGATTTTGGGAATAATCCTTTAGCTAGCTGCATAAAAGGAGAAGCTACATTGAAAGGAACACGTTCCCTTCTAGCACCCTATGCTGTGGCAATATTAGCTGTTGGTAGCGGATTGCTACTAACACTATTGCTACAGCCACTACTTCAACGAACTATTTTCCTGCTGTTTTTTACTGCTGTGGCGGTTAGTGCCGGGTATGGCGGTTTAGAAGCAGGGTTACTAGCGACTGCTTTGTCTACTTTAGGCGTCAGCTATTTTTTCTTAGAGCCAGTGTTTTCGTTCTTGGTTGCAAGTCGAGATAGTATAGTGCGGTTAGGTTTGTTTGTGCTGGTGACGACATTCATCAGCTTGCTGAACTCAGAGTTACGCACTGCTAAACAACATCTTCAAATGAGTTTGCAGAAGCTACAGGTGAGTGAGGCAAGGTTTACAAGGTTGGTAGAGTCTAACATTATTGGGGTAATTGTAGCCAATATGGACGGGGCGATGCCTGCGGCGGGCTACGCCTACGCAGAGGCTAATGATGCTTTTTTACGAATAGTCGGTTATTCGCAGGAGGATTTGCTAGCTGGGCGAGTCCGATGGCGCGAGATGATACCACCAGAATATATTGAAGCGAACAACAGTGCGATGCCTACGGCGGGCTACGCCTACGCAGAACTGACAACTAAAGGGGTATGTCAGCCCTTTGAGAACGAATACATCGGCAAAGATCACAGCCGCGTTCCTATCCTGTTAGGTTCTGCTGTGTTAGAAAATAATCCAAATGATATTATTTCTTTTGTCCTTGATTTAAGCAAACGTAAACAAGTGGAGCTTGCCCTTGGCAAAAGCGAAGAACGCTACCGCGCTTTTTTAGATCAGAGTTCAGAAGGTATTTGGTGCATCGAACTGGAAGTACCAATTTCGCTAGATTGTCCAGAAGATGAACAAATTCAACATTTTTACCAATATGTTTACTTAGCAGAATGCAACAATGTGATGGCGCAGATGTATGGCTGTTCTCGTGCCGAAGAAATTATCGGTGCCAGACTAGGAGACTTTCTTGTTGCCTCCGATCCACATAATATTGCATACCTGCGTAATTTTATTCGTTCTAACTACCGACTCATCGATGCCGAATCCCACGAAATAGATAAGCAAGGTAATTCTAAATATTTTTTGAATAATTTGGTGGGAGTTGTCGAAAATGGGTTGTTAGTTGGAGCATGGGGAACTCAACGCGACATCACAGAACGCAAACAAGCCGAAGCCGCACTCCGTCAGCGAGAAGATGAACTGCGCCTAATTACAAATGCTGTGCCCGTCCAAATTTCTTATGTTGATATCCAGCAGCGTTATCGCTTTAATAACAAGGGATATGAAGACTGGTTTGGGGTTCCTGCTGCCGAAATTTCTGGTAAACATATTAGAGAAATTCTGGGAGAGTCGGTTTATCAGTCGATTCTTCCTTATGTAGAAATAGTTCTCTCAGGAGAGCAAGTAACTTATGAAACCGAATTACTTCATAAAGATGGCACAAACCATTACGTGAATGTCACTTACATTCCCCAGTTTAGTCAGCAGGGGAAAGTTGCCGGATTTGTTGCTTTAATTACAGATATTACCCATCGCAAGCAAGCAGAGCAAGAACGCGAACAACTGCTTGAGAGCGAACGAGCAGCACGCGCCGATGCAGAAACTGCAAACCGCATGAAGGATGAGTTTCTCGCCACACTTTCCCACGAACTTCGTACACCCCTAAACGCCATACTGGGCTGGACGCAGCTACTTAGAAGTCGCAAGTTTGATGAGGCTACTACCGCACGGGCACTAGAGATTGTTGAGCGTAACACTAGATCCCTGACGCAACTGATTGAAGATGTCTTGGATGTCTCGCGGATTATTCGGGGCACACTTCATCTAAGTATGGAACAGGTAGAACTTGTACCACTTATAGAGGCGGCAATTGATACTGTATATCCAGCAGCCCAGGCCAAAGAGATTAGCATCAAGTGTCAATTCGACCCGGAAGCAAAGGTAGTTTTGGGTGATGCCAACCGCTTGCAACAAGTTGTGTGGAATTTACTCTCTAATGCTGTCAAGTTTACACCCAAGGGCGGAAAAGTTGATGTGCAATTGCAGCGCATTGAATCTTGTGTGGAAATTAAGGTGAGTGATACAGGAACGGGAATTGCTACCGAATTCTTACCCCATGTATTTGAACGCTTTCGTCAAGCTGACAGTTCCAGCACGCGATCGCACGGTGGACTAGGATTAGGGTTAGCGATCGTCCGTCACTTGGTAGAATTACACGGTGGCACAGTCTCTGCCGAAAGTCCAGGAATTGGACAGGGGGCGACATTCATTGTCAGTCTACCAATTAAAGTTATTTAGGAGCGTCCAACCTCAAAGTGGAATTCCAAAAATTAAGCAATCAATTCACAAAAATGAGATAAATCGCCGTCAAGACGAAAGACAATTATTGTAGAGACGGCGATTCATCGCGTCTCTTGCCTTAACCGAACAATATTGCCTACTGATCGGTGATGATGATCGCGATCATAAAGCCGTCGTATCCTTTGCTGCCCACAGTCTGACAGGACTTACGTAAAATAATGGAAAAACGAACCGCAAAGGACGCAAAGGACACAAAGGAATAAGAGTTTTAGAGAGTTGTTGCGTAAGTCCTATCTGAATTGCCGAATCCCTAATAGGGATTTTGTTCAATTGCAATGCGAAACACGGTGCTTGCTTGCGAACGTGACATGTTTCAATCCCTAATAGGGATTTTGTTGAATTGCAATTTTTTTAGCTCCATATCGTATTGCACCTATCAAGTTTCAATCCCTAATAGGGATTTTGTTGAATTGCAATATTCTCATTTACTTACCCTCTGTACCTAGAGTTGTTTCAATCCCTAATAGGGATTTTGTTGAATTGCAATTCACAAAATGGAAGTGAGAAAACTTTTACTGTTCCGTTTCAATCCCTAATAGGGATTTTGTTGAATTGCAATTTTGCCCATTTGAGTACTATGAAAGATTGAAAAAAATCAGGTTTCAATCCCTAATAGGGATTTTGTTGAATTGCAATTGATTCCTGAAAGGTTGTAGAGTGCTTCAGGTTTGTTTCAATCCCTAATAGGGATTTTGTTGAATTGCAATAGCGGCAGCCCGAAAGCCAAGCTGTATTTAGTTTTCAAGGTGCGGTTGCGCGATTCTAGAGCAATAATAGCATTAGAGAATTCCTTTGGGAAGAGTATCGAGAAAAGTTGAAGGCTGACATCCAGTTTTTGTAAGTATTTCAGAGATTGCGCGGATGGCAATTGGGCAGCAAGTGGGGTGAAATGCTTGCTGGTATTGAGATAGAAGTACTTTTTTGAGGCTGGAGAAATTCTACACCTACCCTTTCGCGCATTTGACATACAGGAACCAAACCAGAAAGGGGATTAAAATCGCTGACCTGTAGTCACTTCAAATCTAAATTCTCCTTGGTCGCTAATTCCAAAGTCGCCTCGAATTAGCCCAAAGGATGACTTGACTCGCAATCCTAAGCCGTAACCAAAGCCACTTCCAGGTTTGTCTCGCTGCACTCCTGGTTCGCCTAACACGGTTTCGCTAGACCCGAAGTCGGAAGCGAGGTCAGTAAACAGAACTCCTCCAATTGACTGAAAAATTGGGAAACGATATTCCACAGAAACTAAACCATAACTCCGACCACTGGCAACTTTTCCATAACCGTAACCTCTGACAGAATCCAGTCCACCAATATTAAAAGCATCGGCTGGTGGAAAGTTGCCAATAGTTGTACCAATTTGTAAATTAATCGCCAACATTTCTGGATTGTCGGTTGGTCTACCATTACCTATCCAACTGACTGGTAAATACTGAATATAATCTCCCTGCAAGCGGTTGCTAGAAATATTGCCCAGTCCAATGGGAATCGCTTGTTCTGTGCTGAGGGTGAGGATTGATCCTTGAGTCGGATTGTCTCGGCGATCGCGTTGATCTCTGGATACAGCAAAGGATACTGTAAATAGGTCATCAATGCCAGTCCCGCTCACAGATAAAGGATTCCCTAATCTATCGACCTGTGCAACGTTATATTCGCGATCGCGTAGGCTAATTCTGGTGTAATTAAGGTTTATAGCTGCATCCCACTGATCAAAAGTTCGTAAAACTCCCACAGAACCGCCAAACCTTCCCTCGCGCACTTTGTCACCGTTAGACAATCTGATATCGTCGTTGAAGGTTCCCGATATATTTCGATTACGAAAACCTCTGATGGTGTAGCCTAAGCGGTTTGGTTCGTCAGAACGATAACGACTAGTAAACTGACCATTAAACTGGACATCTTTACCGCTAATTTGCACAGTCGTATTTAATTGATCGTTAAGACCACTGACATTTTCATCTTTATAACCCACCCGACCATAAAGCCCAACATCGTCGTTATTACCGCCTCCGAAGATTAGAGAAGGGAAGCTACGCTCTTTAATTTCATAGATGAGATTAACGCTAGAACTATCTTCTTCTCGATAAACATTGACTTCATTAAATGATTCTAATCTCCTCAATCGTTGCAAGTCTGCTTCGAGTAAATCTTCACGGAATACCTGACCAGGCTTGAGTTTCAGCAAACCAATGATAAAATCTTTCTGGGTACGTCCTTTGATTGGCTGACCTTTGTCATCGACTAACTGATCTTTGTTATTAATAAAACGAATCTGGATTTCTTTGACAATTCTCTGGGAAAACTCGACAGACTGGGTATCAACTGGAGTCGATCCTATATAATCACCATATTTGGCATAACTTCCCTCTCTCTGTAACGAAGGTTCTGGCATGAGAATATTACCAGCGCCATCCTCAGTAGAAGATTGCGAGTCTGCAAGGGCCCCTGGATTTTCCCCACTCACTAACATTACTGCGATCGCAACGACAGTTATTTGAATACGCATAAATAAAGCTTTGTCATTACACCCTTTCTTCAGTAACTAAGGTTAGACTAACCCATTCGCCTTTCTCGTTGTAGCTGCGAATCATCCGTTGGCGCAGGTTTGGCTGGATTAACCAACCCACTTCCAGAAAAAATGGCTGACGTAACTGCACCTTGAGAGGGGAAGTTGCAGAAGCACCATCTGGTAACAGTAATACTTGCACCTGCTTTTGAGAATCTTGATCAAAGAGGACGATAGGGCCTTTGATGGTAGCAGTTGAGGTAATTGTCCGTTCTGCAAAAGAAGTATTTTGAATTAATCGCCCAGTATCATCTAGTTGTAATTTTAAGATTGTAGAGTAAGTATCAGGCGATCGCCAATCTGGATATATTGTCAGTGCAAGGCCAAGCCATTCTCCCAACAAGTCATCTATCTGCAAGGGTGGACGTTCTGCTGCTGGGGTTCCAGCTAGATGTTCTCGAATTAAGATGAGTTCTTTTAGCTGACCGATATTATCAAACAGTTGCACCAGACGCAAGCGGCGATTTTCATGAACAAAAGCGAGTTCTCCACCGAATTCGGAAAACGGCCCTAGCTGAATTACACCTTCAGAAAATGAACCATTTTCAAAAAATAGCAGACCCCCTCCCACAGCACTAAATTCTCTGATTACATCTTTTCCTAAACGGCTCAGAGTTAGGCGCACTGTCTGGTTATTGTTCAAATGTTCTAGAGAAAGACGGCTAGGAGTATCTTTCAGTAGTGTCCCTTGGGGAGAAAAATTAGTAAATGAACCTTCCCAAACACCGAGATTCTGTAAAAAGCATTCCCATTGCGATTTCATAGTGATTTTGTCATTAGTTATTTGTCATTGGTCATTTGTCATTGGTCATTGGTCATTTAATTAGACCTGTTCAGTTTATATGTCAATACAGTTCATTTAGAGCCAAAAACCTTAAACTGCGTAGGTTGGGTTGAGGAACGAAACCCAACATTTATCGGGCTTTATTGGGTTTCACTTCCCTACGGGACGCTGTTCGCGTTCGTTCAACCCAAGCGTATTGGTTTATATGTAGGTTTAATTCATGTTCGTTAAAGGCAAAACTTCAGTTATTCTTTTAAAATTTTGAAAGTTCCGAGTTTAGAGGTCGAACTTCCGAGTTCAGAGGTCGAACTTCCAAGTTTAGAGGTCGAACTTCCGAGTTCAGAGGTCGAACTTCCGAGTTCAGAGGTCAAACTTCCGAGTTCAAAGGTCAAACTTCTGAGTTCAAAAGTCGAACTTCCGAGTTCAGAGGTCAAACTTCCGAGTTCAGAGGTCAAACTTCCGAGTTCAGAGGTCAAATGACCAATGACAAATGACAAATGACAAATGACCAATGACCAATGACAAATGACCAATGACTATCCTTTAGCAAAACTTCGGACAGCAAATAAGCTCCCCATTAATCCTACAGCTGCACCGAAACTCAAAAGAATTAGGGGCAATAATAAAATTTCTGCTGAAGTGAGTTGCACTCTGTTAGTGATGACTTGGATAAATTCAGGTTGATTGACTAGTAACTTACCGAGAAACTGTTGAATCACAGAAATGAAACTCCAAGCGATCGCACCACCAACTAAACCAAAGGCAATTCCTTGTAAAATAAACGGCAGGTAAATCCAAGCAGAAGTCGCTCCCACTAGTTGCATAATTTCAATTTCTTGGCGTCGCGCCATAACAATCAGCCGAATTGTGGTGGTAGTGACTGCGATCGCTGTTAAAGTCAGAATAATTGTAATTGTTAAAGTAATCCAGTTCAAACCTTGGTGCAACTGAGCAATGCGTTTGACAGCTTCATCGATATACTGCACCGTCTCAACTCCTCGTAACTTAGCCAACTGCGTTGCTAAATTCGGCACAACTTGAGAGTTACGCGCTTTCACCTTCATCTCATCAACCAGAGGATTATCACCTAGCTGCTGAGTAGCACCCTCAATATCAGAAATTCTCATTTCCTTAACTAATTTAGTCCAAGCTTCCTCTTTGGTAATGCTTTGTATCCCCGCCACCTCTGGCATTTTTGCGATCAGTGGCTCAATACTTGCGATTTGCGTCTCCGGTTCGAGATAAACTGATACTTCTAACTGGCTACCAAACTGATAGAGAAGTTTTTCGACTTGCCAAGAGGTTTGCAGACTCAAACCGAATAAAAACAGTAACACCGTCACAGTACTTACAGCTGCCCAATTCATCCAACCTCCCCGCAATAAACCAAGGAAAGTTTCTTTAAGCAGATAGTCAAGTTTCGTGAGAGATTTAAACACACACCACCCCAGTCAATAATTCGTAATTCGTAATTCGTAATTCATAGTTCCCAATTTCCACTCAAGAGTGCTGAGTAATGAGTAATGAGTAATGAGTAATGAGTGGGGAAGAAGTAAGGGAGCAGGGAGAAGAATTTTCCCCTCCGCCCCCCGCCCCTCTGCATCCCTCTCCTATTCACATCTCCGACCCCACGACACCCCTGCGCAACCCCTACGCCGTTTTCTCCTT
>NNBV01000295.1_pt1 | contig 14712 bp, 6 predicted proteins | sample 1173771 | NCBI WGS metagenome assembly NNBV01 (sample SAMN07173938, study PRJNA388173) | plant metagenome | isolation source: symbiotic tissue sample KVS11 | place: Norway: Troms, Kvaloya island | reverse complement strand
CTTCAATAGAAGCCATTAAAGCGGTTTCTTCACCGCAAACATAAGCCCCAGCACCGATACGAATATCAATTTTGAAATCAAAACGAGAATCGAAAATTTGACTGCCTAAGATACCAAGGCGTTGGGCTTGACGAATGGCAGTTTGCAGACGATTGATGGCGATGGGATATTCTGCCCGAATGTAGATGTAACCTTGATTTGCGCCTACAGAGTATGCTGCGATCGCCATTCCTTCCAAAACGCGATGGGGATCGCTTTCTAGAACACTGCGATCCATAAACGCCCCTGGATCGCCTTCATCGGCGTTGCAGATTACAAATTTGCGTTCTCCTTTTACTTTCGCAACTGTTGCCCATTTCAAACCTGTAGGATAACCAGCACCACCACGTCCTCGTAAACCACTGTGGGTAATAGTATCTACTACTTCGCTAGGAGTCATTTCCCGCAAGACATGGTAAAGTGCTTGATAACCTTTGGCAGCAATATAAGATTGAATGCGTTCTGGATCGATTTTGCCACTGTTTTCTAGAACAATCGGCATTTGGGAGGTAAAAAATGGATGAGTTAAATCCCCCTGTTGGACTGTTGTTTCTTCTCCATTGAGAGCAGCGATAATTAAAGGTGCATCATCAGGTGTGACTTTTTCATACAATTTGCTATGTGGATATTGTTTATACTCCTCCCCACTCCCTACTTGTACTAATGGCCCTTGACAGCACAAACGCATACAGCCAACGCCATGAACTTCTACTGTTTCAGCCAAATTCTCTGCTGTTACAGCCTCTTTCAAACGCTGTTTGACAGCTTGTGAATTTGCAGACAGACAACCAGCTGCAACACAACAGCGAATTTGCACAGGTTTCTCTGAAGCGCGTTCTTTTTGGGCAATTTCAATTAACTCAGGTAGATCCATCTTGCAACCATCCTTTGATGCGATCGCCAACTGATTCAGAGGTTTGATTGCCTAAAACAGTGCCATCAAATACTACAGCAGGCGCAATTCCACAAGCACCCAGACACCTTGCTGTTAACAGTGAAATTTGACCATCGGCTGTGGTTTCACCAGCGTGGATGTGGGCAGATTTTTCTACATTTGCCAGAATAGCTTCAGCGCCTTTAACGTAACAAGCCGTACCCGTACACACCACACAGGTATGCACGCCACTAGGTGCAAGTGAAAATAAATGGTAGAACGTGGCAACACCATAAACTCGACTAGGTGGCAGTTTGAGACTATGAGCAACGTAAATTAATACATCGTTTTCTAAATAACCAAAAAGTTCCTGCGCTTTATGCAATATTTCAATGAGTGCATCCTGTTGATACTGATAGCGTTTTATAGTTGCTTCCAGCTTTTTAAAGCGCTGATCACCGCGAGTTACGGAGGGTATTTTTGTCGTGTTGTTACTCTTAACAGCAGATGCTGAATTCATCGTTTGAGCCTCTCGTCTCTTCAGGATGTTACGAGTCTCACAATTATGATAATAGGAGAACAATTTGAGAAACTTGTGAGGACAGTTAAGTGAACTTTCGGCGTTGCGGGATGAGGGTAATACCTTAACTTAGATCCTCACAACTTCCTCAGATTTTTGATTTAAGCTCAATATATAGCCAAAACAGGGTTCAACAGTGAGGCAGAAGACAGTATTTCTTCTACCTCTTACCTCTTTTCTAAGTCACAGATTATCGATGAAGTTCAAAAAGTAAAACTAGCATCCCACAGTGGTTTCATATCAAGTTCGGTTAAACACTTATAACATCTGTAGGTTGGGTTGAGGAACGAAACCCAACGCTTGATCCTTGTTCATGTTGGGTTTCACTACCGTACCCCTACGGGGATCTTGCTACAACCCAACCTACATTGATAGATTTTATTACAAGTAATTACCCGAACTTGATATCAGCGATCGCGATGCGTTGCAAAAAAAATGGAGAAAGTCGAACTGAGAGGTTGTTTGAAAAGTCTAATTGATTATTTACCGGGCGACTGGAAGTCGCGGCTACACAAACAAAACCCACCAAGCTGGGTTAAAAAACCTTAATTTTCTCTTACTCCCTGTTGCCTCTCTCGGTTTTTTTCATAGATATTGTTTCATATCTATTGGTTGTTGTGATATCGGTCTGTTAGTATTTGTTCTAAGAATAAATCTCGGTTTTCAAGCCAGGTTATACCTGGCTTATCTAAATCTTTTTAGGGGTATGCTTACGCAAGCAAATATACTAAGCCTGTAATGCCTTAAACCACTTATTCAGAACTGTACTGATGGTTTTCTTAATCTGATGATTACGGCTCCACTTCTGGAATGCAATTTCATACTCTTCATCTTTGATTTGAAAGGTATTCCAGACATCTAGCCCTATAGGTAATCCGCAGAATAGTAAGATGTACAGCGACCAAGAAATTCCGCCACCAGCAATTAAATCAACCAGTATAAAAAAACCATTGAAAATTGCATAATTGCCTACACGCTTCTGAAATCTTCTGAGGCGGTAGGCATCAAAAGCTTTTCGCTGTTGGACTTGGCCTTGTTGTACTACCCAATCGCGTTCTGCTAATTTTAAAGATTCAGGTGAAATTTCTAACTCAGCAGCAATTTCTAATATCTGTTCATAAGAAAATTCTGTGTCTTTATCATCAGCTTGACGAGCGATCGCTAAGTGCAGAATTTGTTGGACATCTTCTTGGCTATAAGAGCGGAGGCTCTTGGGTTCAAAGGCCGTCATAATTCTTTCTCTTATATTACTTTTAGTAGAAATTTGCTGCCCAATAGATTTTAAGCAGCTGCGCCGATACTATCTCCATTATTTCTACATTAGCAAATCTAGATGCTGTCCTGCATCGAATGTATTGGTTTTTTAACTTTGAGTAAAAAGCCTCTATCCCTCGTCTACTTTTGCTTGTCGATAGGCATAAATATCTTGAATAACTTGCACCCAACCGTTAGCGACAGATTCGAGGATGCGATCGCCTTTTTCTTTAGTTGCGGTTGTGGCGTCGCCAATCACTCCACTTTTACTGATATCTCGCGTTACCCAAGCTACAGGTAACTTCCCCTCCCAACTCAGTAAACTACTTTCTGACTGTTCTGGTGGATACTCTGCAACAGCTTTTTCTAGCTTCACTTGTTCTGGCAAAATCGATAACATAATACTAGTTTCAGCATCTCCGGCATGCATTCCTAGCGCTGCTTCTTTCGGAGTCAATAAATCTTTAGTAATATTAGGCACGCGCCAAGTAAACAGTGGGAATACCAAAAAGTCATTATATTTAACGTGCAAATCCCGCGCCGCCATTTGCATAACTTGGGGTTGTCCACCGTGGGAGTTCATTAACACCAGTTTTCTAAACCCAGCCCGGTAAATACTTTCTCCCACTTCCATAATGATTGCCGTCAGAGTTGCCGTGCTTAGGGTAATGGTGCCGGGAAAATGCCAGTGTTCGTTAGATTTGCCATAATAAAGGTTTGGTAAAGCATAAGCGGGAATGCTGGCATCGAGCTTTTCCATTGCTTTTCCCAGCACCCCCACACCGATCGCAGCATCTACAATTAATGGCAGATGAGGGCCATGTTGTTCAATTGCCCCCACTGGCTGGATGATTACCACATTTTCCTTATCTGCCATCGCCTGAATATCAGTCCAAGTGAGGTAGGGAAAAAAGCGTTCTGGTGGAATAAAGTTGTGCATATTAGCTAAATTTATATTTTAGGGCAGGGGCGTCGGCAGAAGAGAGAAGGCAGAAGTTTTTTAATTTTTAATTTTTAATTTTTAATTGATTTTTCCCCACCAATATAAAGACTCTCCAAACATCCAGATATTATCAGAAGCAGCAGAGCATAATTAACGAGATACCAAGCATTAACAAGGATGTAACTCAATGGTTGAAGACAATGGATCGATTCGTACCTTATCGATTGATATTGGCGGTAGTGGCGTTAAGGCTATGGTTTTGGATATTACGGGGCATCCTGTAACGGAAAGAGTACGTTTAGATACACCCCAACCTGCTACACCAGAAGTTGTAATTAATGCAATTGGTGTGTTAGCTGCTGCTCAAGGTGAATTTCATCGCGTTTCGGTCGGTTTTCCCGGTGTGGTGCGTTGTGGAGTCACGGAAACAGCCGTAAACTTACATCCAGATTGGATCGGATTTGATTTGGAAACAACATTATTAAAACACTTAAACAAGCCTGTACGGGTAATTAATGATGCAGATATGCAGGGGTTTGGTGCGATCGCAGGTAAAGGTCTAGAAATGGTGATTACTCTGGGTACGGGGTTTGGTTCGGCTTTATTTATAGATGGTAAACTGGTGCCGAATATGGAAATGGGGCATCATCCATTTCGCAAAGGAGAGACTTTCGAGCAGCAGTTAGGGCGTGCAGAGTTAGAAAAAATTGGTGATAAAAGATGGAATAAGCGTTTAGAAAAAGCGATCGCATCCTTGCAACATCTATTCAATTATGATTACCTTTACATTGGCGGTGGTGAAGCTGTGAGAGTGAATTTGCAGCTACCGTTAAATGTCAAACTCATCCCCAATATCACTGGTTTATTGGGCGGTATTGCTTTATGGCGAGATGAGAAAAGGTAAAAATTTTTTCAGCATTCACAGATGGGCGTATTAAGCGATATCTTAGAGCGGGCTACGCCTACGCACATTTTATTAAGGTGCATCCTTGCTCAAAATTTCAAAATGATATAAAAATTAACACAGTTTAGGTAAAAGAATTAGACAGATATTCTTTTCAGTGACCCTGTGTAATTTTGTCATGGAGTAATCTCAACTATAGTGAAAATTTAAGACCATGCAATAAGGTTGTGCGGTTTCATTGTCTTGAGGTCGAAGTATGAGCTTTCCGATAAAAATTCTATAAAAAAGAAGATATTTAGAAATTATGGCTGAATACTTCCAGCCTTTCTGGATGCTAGCTTCTTTTTCAAAACAATCTTTGAGGTAGGACAAATTATTTGTAATTAAGAGTTGATCTTTGTTGTCAAATGTTGCATTTATAAATGCTAAAAAAATTGACTCAGTGAATACATCAGTATTTTTTATAGCAGTATAAATATGACAAAAATAGCATCAGCATACCAAGCACGGGTCAAAGATAACTAGGCAAATTTGTTTCATGATATTCCCAGATGATCATATAGTATGTTATTGTCTAAACCGTTGATTTAAATACAATATCTGACATCTTGATGGCTTGATTAAAGATAAAAAAAGCACAAAGCTAATGATATTAGTCTGATTAAACAGAATAGGAGGTGAGAAAATATGAGCCTGACAATATTAGCTGAAAAAATTAGTACATGACTTTTTTATTTGGTCAGTATGCACTATCCCGGACAACAGCAATGTTGTTGGTTAAAAGAAATATTGGTTAAAGTAAAATGAACTACAATGAGTGAAATTGGCCTGATGATGACGGGCGTGTTAACAATAAGACAAGCATCTGGGCCCAATTTGCCACAGCAGCAATTATTTCAGATGGAAAATGACGTAAACCAGTCAAACCAGAGCCAGTTAGAGATAACTGCTCAAGTCACACCACCTGAATTCATGCACACAGATGGGGTTTCCCAAGCTTCTTCCTCAACACTCACCCTAGACAAAGAACAACAAATACTTAAGAAAATCGGCAAAAAGAATCAGTTAATAGCTTCTTCTAACTTAGGTCAGCCTAAGAAGTATTCTCAATCTGAAGGAAAAATCCGTTCAAAGGCTACAGGAAGGTTCCAGAAGTTTAGTAGCCAACCTATGCCGACTCTTTATTTCGGTAGCTCTGGTGTTGCTGTTAGAGTCTTACAACGGCTGTTAGTGGCTAACGGTTACGCCGTTAGAGTGGATGGGATTTTTGGCGCACTGACAGAGACTGCTGTCAAAGCCTTTCAAAATCAGCGGAATTTAGGTGTGGATGGAATAGTTGGTCAACGAACCTGGCGGACGTTGACAATTTAGTTAGGAATTAGGAGTTAGGAGTTATGAAACTTCGTATTATTCATAATTCCTGATTCATTTGTGAAAATCTAAGCCATTGATGCTCCCTGGAGGAGTCGAATATTGAGCAGAGGATGGTAGAAATTAAAGCAAATATCAACCGAATTGCAATTACAACTTCAAGAAAAAATAATCTAGTTAAAATTGCTATTAATGATAATGCTAAGGAATGAGTAAATCAGTTAAACAAAAAATATTTGACCACTTATTTACGAAGAAAGCTGTTGGTAAAGGCACAGGGTTAGGGTTGGCGTAGACGCATTAGCGAAGCGGTAGCGACGTTCGCGCAGCGTCTCGCAGAGAAGGAGCGTCAGCAGCTTGTCATCAGACATCGCTCGTCAAATTGTCGAATCAACCCACGGCGGAAAACTGAGTTAAAACTCAGTTATGGGTCTAAGTACTGAATTTATCATTGAAATCGCAGTATAAGTTTTGTATTTAATGTTAAACACGCTTTAGATATCTGGGAATACTAAACCTGGAAATCTTAAGGATTTAGCAGTATATATGGTTAGCACTCTTGTCAGCATTCCCGGATATCACATCAGCGAAGAACTCTACAATGGTTCGAGAACCGTAGTTTATCGAGGCTATCGGGAGGCTGACTCATTACCTGTAGCCATTAAATTGCTGAAAAATCCTTATCCAGATTTTAACGAACTCTTGTCGTTTCGGAATCAGTACACCATTGCAAAAAATCTCAACTCTCCCCTGATTGTTCAAACCTACAGCCTCCAAGCATACCAAAATGGCTATGCGCTGGTGATGGAAGACTTTGGGGGGATTTCTCTCAAGGATTGGGAAGTTAAGGGAAGGGAGCAATCTCTACAGGAGTTTTTAGAAATTGCGATCGCACTCTGCAATACCTTAGATATACTCTACCGAGAGCGGATTATTCATAAAGATATCAAACCCGCCAATATTTTAATTAATCCCGAAACCAAACAAATTAAATTAATCGACTTTAGTATCGCATCCTTACTCCCACGAGAAACACAAACTTTGATAAATCCCAATGGATTAGAAGGGACACTCGCTTATATTTCCCCGGAACAAACTGGTCGAATGAATCGGGGGATTGACTATCGAAGTGACTTTTATTCTTTGGGAGTAACTTTATACGAATTACTGGCAGGAAAGTTACCTTTTGAATCCAAAGATCCGATGGAGTTAGTTCATTGTCATATTGCCAAAAATCCACCGAATTTAAGTGAAATAAAGGGGATAAAAATTCCGCCAGCTTTGTGCGATATCGTGATGAAACTGATGGCTAAAAATGCCGAATCCAGATATCAAAGTACATTAGGACTGAAGTTTGATTTAGAAAAATGTTTATATCAGCTACAAGTTTCTGGTGAAATTCAAAATTTTGAAATTGGACAACGGGATGTGTGCGATCGCTTCATCATTCCCGACAAACTCTACGGACGAGAAACCGAAGCAGAAACTTTACTGCAAGCATTTGAGCGAGTCAGTCTTGGTGCAACAGAAATGATGCTGGTAGCAGGTTTTTCGGGTATTGGGAAAACCGCCGTTGTCAACGAAGTTCATAAACCAATTGTTCGGCAACGCGGTTATTTTATCAAAGGAAAATACGACCAATTTCAACGCAATATTCCCTTCTCTGCTTTTGTACAATCATTTCGGGATTTAATGGGGCAATTGTTAACCGAAAGTGATGTCCAACTAGAGCAATGGAAAAATCAAATATTAGAAACTGTTGGAGAGAACGGTCAGGTAATTATTGAAGTCATTCCCGAATTAGAAAAAATCATTGGCGAACAACCACCAGCAGTAGAATTATCAGGAACGGCAGCCCAAAATCGCTTTAATTTATTGTTTCAAAAATTCACCCAAGTATTTACTAGCGCCGAACATCCATTAGTGATGTTTTTAGATGATTTACAATGGGCTGATTCAGCATCATTAAAGTTGATGCAGCTATTAATGGCTGATACCGGTCATCTTTTCATCATTGGTGCTTATCGGGATAACGAAGTCAATCCAGCCCATCCATTAATGCTGACTTTGAGTGAAATTAAAAAAAACCAAGCAGTCATTAATACTATTACTTTAACACCCCTGAGTCAATTCCAAATCAATCAATTAGTCGCTGATACCCTAAAAAGTACAGAAAATTTGGCATTACCCCTTTCACAATTAGTCTATCAAAAAACTAAAGGCAACCCATTTTTTGCCACCCAATTTCTCAAAGCCCTACACGAAGAAAATCTCATTCAATTTAACTTGGAGTTAGGCTGTTGGCAATGCGATCTGTCCAAAATTAATCAACAAGCCTTGACCGATGATGTTGTAGAATTTATGGCGTTGCAGTTAGAGAAGTTACCCTTAGCAACCCAGAATATTCTGAAATTAGCAGCTTGTATTGGCAATCAGTTCGATCTAACAACATTAGCAATTGTTTCAGAACACTCAGAAGTAGAAACCGCAGCCAATTTATGGAAAGCATTGCAAGAAGGTTTGATTTTACCGATCGGTGATGTTTATAAGTTTTATCAACAAGAATCATTAGTCATTAGTCATCTGTCATTAGTAGATAGTCAAAAACAAATGACCAATGACAATGGACAAATGACAGTTTCTTATAAATTTTTGCACGATCGCGTTCAACAAGCAGCCTATTCCCTAATTCCCGATGACCAAAAACAAACGACTCATTACCAAATCGGACAACTGCTTTTACAACAGATTTCCGCACAAGCTAGAGTTGACCGTATTTTTGAAATCGTCAATCAATTAAATCACGGAACTGCTTTAATTACCCAACCAACTCAACGTGAAGAATTAGCCCAACTCAATTTAATTGCCTGTCGCAAAGCTAAAAGTTCAACCGCCTATCAAGCAGCGCGTGAATATGCGACAGTGGGATTGTCTTTGTTGGCAGAAAATACTTGGCAGCAGCAGTATGAAATGACCCTCGCCTTATATGAATTAGCTGCGGAAGTAGCAATGTTAAACGGTAACTTTGAGGTGATGGAACAGTTCATTGATATTGTTATTCAAAAGGCACGCTCCTTACCTGAAAAAGTCAATGTTTACTGTATTAGAATTCAATCTCATATTTCCCAAAGTAAACTGACATCAGCGATCGCGATCGCCCAACCAATCTTACAACAGCTTGGTATAACCTTTCCTGAAACACCTACACCATCAGATATTCAACAGGAAATCCAACAGATTAAGGAACTCATTGGAGATCGGGAAATCGCTGATTTGGTTCACTTGCCTGAAATGACCGATGCAGAAAAACTTGGTACTCTTAAAATTGTCAATATCATCAGCCCAGCAGCTTACCTCACTGGCTCTGCGCTGTACCCATTGCTGAATACTTTGGCCGTTAAACTATCAATTCAGTACGGTAACACATCGACTTCTGCTTTCGGCTATGCGAACTATGCCAATATTCTCTGCAATTTCTTCCAAGTCGTGGATACAGGATCGCAGTTTGCTTCCCTGGCACTCCAGATTATTTCAAAACTCGATGCCAAAGCAAGTAAAACAGATGTTTTGATGATGTTGGGGTTATTTGTTGTACACCGCAAATCTCACATTAAAGAAACACTACCCCTCTTGCAAGAAGGTTACACCACTGCCATAGAATTTGGGAACTTGGTACTTGCTGGGTACAATGGCCACAGTTTTTGTCTCAATTCTTTTTGGAGCAGTCAACCCCTCGCTACCTTAGAGCAGGATATTTGCGCCTACTGCCATAGTTTGATGCAATTAAATCAATTGACAACCGCAAATTATAGTCGGATCTATTGGCAACCTGTTTTAAATCTGCTAGGTCTTGCAGAACATACCACCCTTTTGTCTGGGAAAGCCCTTGAAGAAACAGAATTTCTCCAGCAACTACAGTCTGCCAAAGATGGATATGGATTGTATATTTTCCATTTATATAAACTAATGCTTTGTTTCTTGTTTGGAGAAATTGAGCCAGCGAAAAATCATGCTATTGAAGTCAGGCGCTATTTTATGGCTGGTGCGGGATTAGTCAGCGAACCAGTATTTTATCTTTATGATTCTCTGTTAACTCTGGCACAATTAAATCCACAGTTAGATGAAGCATCAGAAGCATTGCAGAGTGTAATAGAAAATCAAACAAAGTTACAGCAATGGGCGGATCATGCACCCATGAATCATTTGCATAAGGTTGATTTGGTAGAGGCAGAAAAATGTCGAGTGTTAGGACAAAAAGCCGAAGCAATTGAGTTTTACGACAAGGCGATAACTCTAGCCAAAGCCAACGAATATACCCAAGAAGAAGCACTTGCTAACGAACTGGCAGCAAAATTCTACCTAGATTGGGGCAGACAGCGCATTGCTGGGGACTACATGATTGAAGCCTACTATGCCTATGCTCGTTGGGGTGCAAAAGCCAAAATCGCTGACCTAGAAGCTCGCTATCCGCAGCTACTTAGACCTATATTAGAGCAAACCCGTTCTCCTCTCTCCACTCACGAAACTCTGTTCACATTGGGTAGTGTCACCTCCACAAGTTCGTCCATATCCAGTAGTAATGTTTCTCTGGCTTTAGATTTAGCTACTATTCTCAAAGCTTCTCATACTATTTCCGGTGAAATCGAACTGGAAAATCTACTTTCATCGTTGATGACGATCGTCATTGAAAATGCGGGGGCTGATAAATGCGTGTTCATGCTCATGCGAGACTCGCGCCTGTTAATCAAAGGGTCAATTACCACAGGTTCAAAGCCAGTTGTCTTGCAGCGTATTCCCATTGAAGATAGCCAGGACATTCCCCACAGACTGATTTACAAAGTCTTGCATGACAAGCAAACTGCTGTGCTGGTGAATGCAAGTGCCGATCGCACCTTAGCCAATGACCCCTATATCATCCGTCAGCAGCCCAAAAGCATCTTGTGTAGCCCGATTTTGCATCAAGGTAAGTTGATAGGCATTTTATATCTAGAAAATAATTTAGCGACGGGGGCGTTCACCAGCGATCGCGTCGAACTTCTCAACTTACTCTGCGCTCAAGCCGCGATTTCTCTCGAAAATGCGCGACTGTATGAGCGATCGCTAGAATATTCCCAACAGTTAGAACAGGCATTACAAAACTTGCAGCAAACCCAGTTAAAAATGATCCAAAGTGAAAAGATGTCTGCGTTAGGCAACTTAGTTGCTGGCGTCGCTCACGAAATGAATAATCCTTTGGGTTTTATTGCTGCCAGTCTCAAACAAGTTAAACCCACTTTTACCGATATTGTTGAACATCTCGGATTATATCAAGAAACTTTACCCAACAAAACTGAGGAAATTATTGACCACGCCGAAGAAATCGACTTGGATTATACCTTAGAAGATTTGCCCAAGATGATTGATTCCATGTCTATGGCGTGCGACAGACTCAAAAATATCAGCACTAGTTTACGTACTTTCTCTCGTGCTGACCAAGATTACAAAGTGCCTTTCAATATCCACCAAGGCATTGATAGCACAATTTTAATTTTGAAACATCGTCTAAAGGCGAATGAACAACGTCCCGCTATTGAAATTGTGACAAACTACGGGAGTTTACCTCATGTAGAATGCTTCCCCGGTCAATTAAATCAGGTATTTATGAATCTTCTTGCGAATGCCATTGATGCATTAGATGAATCTAATCAGGGACGCAGTTTTGAAGAAATTAGAGTCAACCCTAACTGCATTAAAATTACAACATCAGTCGAAAATTATCTAGTTAAAATTGCCATTATTGATAATGGTAAGGGGATGAGTGAAGAAGTTAAATCAAAAATGTTTGACCATTTATTTACTACAAAAGCTGTCGGTAAAGGAACAGGGTTAGGATTAGCGATCGCTCGTCAAATTGTTGAATCAACTCACGGCGGAAAATTGAGTTTTAACTCTGTTTTGGGTGAAGGAACCGAATTTATCATTGAAATTCCGGGATAATTTTTAGTGATTTTTGGTAAACAACTTCAGATATCTGGGAATACTAAATCTGGAAATCTTCAAAATTTAGCAGCATGGTCAGCAATCGTGTTAGTATTCCCGGATATCGCATCAGTGAAGAACTATACAATGGTTCGAGAACCGTAGTTTATCGAGGGTATCGAGAGACTGACTCATTACCAGTAGTGATTAAACTGCTGAAAAATCCTTATCCCAGCTTCTCTGAACTCTTGTCGTTTCGCAATCAGTACACTATTACCAAAAATCTCAACTCACCCCTGATCGTTCAAACTCATAGCCTGGAAGCGTACCAAAATGGCTATGCGCTGGTGATGGAAGACTTTGGCGGGATTTCTCTCAAAGATTATTTCACCTCTGACCAGACGCGATATATCGCCTCTAGTGAAGATTTTTTACGAATTGCGATCGCACTATGCAATATCTTAGATATACTCTACCGCGAGCGAATTATTCATAAAGATATTAAACCCGCCAATATATTAATTAACCCAGAAACTAAACAAGTTAAATTAATTGACTTTAGTATTGCATCCTTACTCCCACGGGAAACGCAGACATTAATCAATCCGAATGTATTAGAAGGGACACTCGCTTATATTTCCCCAGAACAGACAGGAAGAATGAATCGGGGGATTGACTACCGTACTGATTTTTATTCTCTAGGTGTCACTTTCTACGAATTACTTACAGTCAAGTTACCTTTTGCGTCAAACGATCCGATAGAGTTGGTGCATTGTCATATTGCTAAAATGCCTATGGAATTAAGTAACAGGGAAGAGATTCCGCAAGTACTCTGTGATATTGTCATGAAATTGATGGCGAAGAATGCTGAAGATAGATATCAGAGTGCATTGGGATTGAAGTTTGATTTGGAAAAATGTTTACATCAGCTACAAGTTGATGGTAAGATAGGCTATTTTGAAATTGCACAGAGTGATGTGTGCGATCGCTTCATCATCCCTGATAAACTCTATGGACGAGAAGCTGAGGTATCAACTCTACTAGAAGCCTTTGAAAGAGTCAGCCTTGGTGCAACAGAAATGATGCTGGTAGCTGGGTTTTCGGGAATTGGAAAAACTGCGGTTGTCAACGAAGTTCATAAACCGATTGTGCGTCAACGGGGTTATTTTATCAAAGGGAAATATGACCAGTTTCAACGGAATATTCCCTTCAGTGCATTTGTGCAAGCATTCCGAGATTTAATTGGACAATTGTTAACTGAAAGTGATATCCAAATCCAGCAATGGAGAAACCAAATATTAGAGGCAGTTGGAGAAAATGGACAAGTAATTATTGAAGTTATCCCCGAATTATCAAGAATTATTGGCGAACAACCAGCCGCCATAGAATTATCAGGAATGGCGGCAGAAAATAGATTTAATTTATTGTTTCAAAAATTTATCCAAGTTTTTACCAGTGCTGAACATCCCTTAGTGATATTTTTAGATGATTTGCAATGGGCAGATTCAGCATCGCTGAAGTTAATGCAGCTATTGATGGCTGATACAAAGCATATGCTGTTAATTGGTGCGTACCGTGATAACGAAGTCAACCCAGCACATCCATTGATGTTGACTTTGAGTGAGATTCAAAAAAACCAAGCAACGATTAATACGATTACTTTAGCACCACTGAATCAAATCATAGTAAATCAATTAGTTGCCGATACACTTAAATGTACAGAAAGTTTGGCATCGCCTCTTTCTCAATTAATCTCTCAAAAAACTCAAGGTAATCCGTTTTTTGCAACCCAGTTTCTCAAAGCATTGCATCAAGATAGGCTAATTGAATTTACCCCTCCAATCCCCCCTTACCAGGCAGGGGGGTGGCAATGTGACATTGTACAAGTAAATCAGCAAGCGGTTACAGATGATGTTGTGGCTTTTATGAGTTTTCAATTGCGAAAACTACCAGAATCAACTCAACAGATATTACAGTTAGCTGCTTGTATTGGCAACTCTTTTGATTTAGAAACTTTGGCAATTGTTTCTGAACAATCCCCAATCGAAACGGCTTCAGATTTGTGGAAAGCGTTGCAAGAAGGGTTGATTTTACCGATTAGTGATGTTTATAAGTTTTATCAAAATTCGTCATTAGTCATTAGTCATTGGTCATTAGAAAATAACAAACAAATGACAAATGACATAGGACAAAGGACAGCTTCATATAGATTCTTACATGACCGAGTACAGCAAGCTGCCTATTCCCTGATTCCCGATGAGCAAAAACAAGCAACTCACCTCAAAATTGGAAAATTACTACTGCACAGTTCCTCGGAAGTAGAACTGGAAGAAAAACTGTTTGATATTGCCCTACATTTAAACCAAGGAATTGAGCTAATCGCTCAACCACAAGAACGGGAAGAATTAGCCCAACTTAACTTCAAAGCTGGAGTGAAGGCGAGAAATTCTACAGCTTATACTGCGGCAAGAGTTTATTTACAAACAGGGATTGAAATACTGACAGCCAACTGCTGGCAAGATCAATATGAATTGACTCTGAATCTCCATGTTGCTGCTACCGAAGCTGCTTATTTGAATGCTGATTTTGATGCTATGGAAAAAATAGCAGCACTGGTGTTACAAAAAGCTGAGACGATTTTAGACAAAATCAAAATTTACCAAATTCAAATCGTCGCCCAGACAGCCCAGGGCAAGATATTAGAAGCCATTGCAGTCGGAAGAGATGCACTCTTGCAATTGGGGGTTGAACTCCCCACTGCACCTGACGAAGCCAAAATTGCTCAAGCC
>NNBV01002815.1_pt1 | contig 14745 bp, 11 predicted proteins | sample 1173771 | NCBI WGS metagenome assembly NNBV01 (sample SAMN07173938, study PRJNA388173) | plant metagenome | isolation source: symbiotic tissue sample KVS11 | place: Norway: Troms, Kvaloya island | reverse complement strand
CCATAAAGTTTGCTATTACTTTTAGATTTGTTTCCTCATTTTCTATGAAACAACTTTACTTTACTATAAACAGTAATTGCAATCGAAGTAGGAGGATGGCTGACGTTACACGGAAAACTTTATGCCAATCAAAATTTTTTATGATTGGATATTTTTGCACTTCATTTAATAAGAATATCATCCTTTGATAACAAAAGCCCGCGGTTATTTTATTATAGGAATTGTTATTTGCCTGATTGGGGCAGTCTGTTTTTCTACTAAAGCAGTGATAGTGAAAATGGCATATAGAGATACGCCTGTAGATGCAGTTTCATTGCTGGCATTGCGAATGCTCTTCGCTCTTCCCTTTTTTCTGATCTCTGCTTTATTTACATCCAAAAAAGAAGACAATGTAAAATTTACACCGAAGCAATGGATGGGTGTGGCAATCATTGGCTGCCTTGGTTATTATGTGAGCAGCCTGTTGGACTTTCTTGGATTGCAATACATCTCAGCAGGAATTGAACGATTGGTATTATTCATTTATCCTACTCTTGTTCTCCTGATGTCGTACATAGTGTTCAAAAAGAAGATCATTAAGATACAATGGATAGCGGTAGGCATAACGTATGCAGGCTTACTACTTGCTTTTATCAACGAAGCAGATCTGAGTGAGCAAAATCATTCTTTTTATTGGGGCTCATTTTTGATTTTCGCCTGTGCCTTTACTTATGCAGCGTACATTGTAGGTAGTGGCCGGTTGATTCCAAAAGTAGGAGCAGCGAAATTCAATAGCTATGCCATGAGCTTTGCCTGTGCTGCGGTATTGATTCACTTTTCAATCAGCAGTGATGTATCATTATGGAACTTCCCTCCGCAGGTATACTACTATAGTTTTTTAATGGCCATACTCAGTACGGTTATTCCTTCTTACCTGGTGGCTGAAGGAATAAAACGAATTGGCTCGGGCAATGCTGCCATTGTAGGAAGCATCGGCCCGGTGTCTACCATCATTCAGGCTTATTTTTTTCTTGCAGAACCGTTCTCTTTGATTCAGCTGTTGGGTACGCTTTTGATTCTGGTGGGCGTATTATTGATTAGTCTAAATAAAGAGCCACTTCCAAATAAAGCAGCGGCATAAGTTGATTAACTATTCTATTTTTAATTCTGCTTTATATCCTTTGATGTAATTTCTCAGGGCCTGTTCCATGGTAACATCGGCATCCCACTTTGTTCCTAAAAAAATATTGCCGGAAGGAATGTGCTTTACATAAAATTTGTAGATAGAGGTCTCTGCCGGTATGGCTTTTACCTGCGGCAATGCATCAGGGTAAGTAGTGGAGGCATATGCTGTTTCTGCTTTGGTCATATCATAACCTAACAATTTCTTTGCAGCAATACCACGCGAATGAACGGCACACAATGTGAGAATGAATCCTTTCTTTCTTAATTCCGCATCGTCCGTTACGGGTGCTACCAGTTTGTATTTGAAAGGATAAATTTCTGTCATTACTTTTTTCAAAGCAGTGTCTAGTGCAGCATCATTAAAAAGGGGCACAGCAATTTCATCGGCCTTTAAATCAAGGGAGAAAAATTCAGAACGCTTACCAGTGACCGGATTTACTTTGGTTGTGGTTTCGGGAATATCATTGATCAGCAGGTTTTGTTTTTTCTGACTGATCCACGCATTACGATTAGCTGTTGCCAGCATTTCGCGAAAACCGGATTGCGTAATTTCCCAGGCACCCTGCTCGGCGTCCACAAGTGAGGTCTTATTGTTAAACGCAGTGACAATCATGCGATAAGTATTGGCAGGCTTATCAAGCAAAACAAGGAATTTAATTTCCCGTAAGGAAAAGTGATTGGCATAAGCAAGGGTAATGTCTTTTCCGGCAAAGACTACATCCTGCTCTACATAAAGCACAGCATCAATGCCGGTTTGCGCAAAGCTCTTTTGTATTTCGTCCAGCTCATTTTTTTTATACGATGGATCGTACAATACCACAGAGCGTGATGCAAGCAGATCGGCAGGTACTGTTTCGGTCAATTGCAGCCTGGCAATGAGCTGTTGCTGTGCCTGACTAGTAAAAAAAAATACGGTAAGCAGAATGACAAAGCTCATCCGGATTGCAAGGCTTTTTATATTCAATGATTGATTCATCTCGATCTCAAACGTAAGATTAGGTCTTGTATTTCATAAGTGTATAAAACGAGAATGCTTTAATTAATGAATGAAGAGCTGATCGGTTTTGCATTCTGTTGCCGGGGCAAATCAAATCCGCTGTTCATTTTCTGATTTTGTGCAGTGGTTCTTTTTTCTACCTTACTTTTAAATAAGCAAAGATGAAAAAAATCTATCAGACCCTGTTTCTCCTCTCTATTAGTACTATCGCGCTGTCGCAAACGGATGCTAAACTTTTGGCAAAGATCAATCAAAACGTAACTGACATCGAACCTAAAATGATAGAGTGGCGTAGATTTTTTCACGAACATCCGGAGCTCTCCAATCGTGAATTTGAGACAGGTGCAAAGATTTCCGAATTTTTAAAATCATTGGGCATGGAGGTACAATACCCTGTGGCTAAGACAGGTGTGGTAGGTGTATTGAAAGGAGGTAAACCCGGGCCGGTGGTGGCTTTGCGATCGGATATCGATGGATTGCCGATTACCGAACGGAACACGTTGCCTTTTCTCTCAAAAGAGAAATCAACCCTTGGTGGAATAGAGACGGGCGTGATGCATGCCTGTGGTCATGACGGACACATGGCTATATTAATGGCGGTGGCCGAAATCCTTTCAAAGAATAAAAGTGAACTGAAAGGCTCCGTGAAATTTATTTTTCAACCTGCCGAGGAGGGAGCACCTGTAGGAGAAGAAGGTGGAGCGGCACTGATGATCAAAGAAGGAGTACTTGAAAACCCGAAGGTGGATGTGATATTCGGATTGCATATCCAATCCTTGTTGCCATTGGGTACGGTATCTTATCGGCCCGAAGGGTTGATGGCTGCGGTAGATGCCTTTAATATAAAAGTAACAGGAAAAGGTGCACACGGAGCCACCCCGTGGGATAGCGTTGACCCCCTCATTGTTTCCAGTGAGATACTGCTGGGTCTTCAAACCATCATTAGCAGGCAAACTGAATTAACGAAAGCTTCTGCTGTGATTACAGTAGGAAGTTTCCATGGAGGCATCCGCAGAAACATCATTCCGGAGGAAGCAAACATGGAAGGTACCATTCGCACGTTTGATCCGGACATGCAGAAGAAAGTGCATGAGAAAATAAAACTCACGGCAACAAAAATAGCGGAGAGTGCAGGAGCAAAAGCAGATGTGAATATCATGATTCAATACCCGGTTACCTATAACGATCCGGACTTTGCTGCGAAGATGGCACCAAGCCTGCAGCGTGCTGCAGGCAAAGAGAATGTGAACGTCATTTCGCCCGTAACAATGGCGGAAGACTTTTCTTTTTATCAGCAAAAAATTCCCGGCTTCTTCTTTTTTGTAGGCGCAAACTCACCGGATATGAAATTGGAAAAACAGCCCACCCATCATACGGCTGACTTTATGATTGATGAACGGTGCATGCCTATTGGAGTAAAGTCATTGCTTACGCTTACGCTGGATTACATGAATATGAAAAAGTGATACTTTGATTCATGACACTAATACACAATTAACATTTGCACTTTAATACTTCTAACTACTTATGAAACACATTCTCGTATTCCTATTGATTTTAGCGGCAGGTACTGCTCACAGTCAGGTGAATGCCAAACTCCAAACCAAACTGGATACGCAGGCAAAAGAAATTGAACCACAGGTAATTGAATGGCGCAGGTACTTTCACGAGTTTCCTGAATTATCAAATCGTGAAACCAAAACAGGTGCTTATATCGCTGAGTATCTGAAGAAGCTAGGACTTGAAGTACAGTACCCTGTGGCAAAGACAGGAGTAGTGGCATTGTTAAAGACAGGAAAGCCCGGACCAGTGATTGCGCTGCGTGCTGACATTGACGGGCTTCCTGTAACGGAGCGTGGCAGTTTACCCTTTGCATCGAAAGAGAAGGCCACGTTTAATGGACAAGAGACAGGTGTGATGCATGCCTGTGGTCATGATTCACACATTGCCATATTGATGGGCGTTGCCGAAATTTTAGTGAAGAATAAAAATGAACTGAAAGGCACGATTAAATTTCTTTTTCAGCCCGCAGAAGAAGGCGCACCAACGGGTGAAGAAGGTGGCGCATACCTGATGGTGAAGGAAGGTGTGCTTCAAAATCCAAAAGTGGATGCTGTATTTGGTTTGCATATTCAATCGATGCGGCCTATTGGTGAGGTTGCTTACAAGTCAGGCGGTATGATGGCAGCGGTTGATTCTTATTCGGTGACTGTTAAAGGAAAACAAACACATGGTTCAGCTCCCTGGGCGGGCATCGACCCCATTGTGATCTCATCACAAATTATTCTGGGCCTTCAAACTATTATCAGCCGCCAGACTGAGCTCACCAAAGAAGCAGCGGTGATCAGTGTGGGTAGAATTCAATCCGGTATACGTGAAAACATTATTCCTGAAGAAGCCTTTTTTGCAGGAACTATCCGCACGCTGGATACCGACATGCAAAAGAAAATTCATGAAAAGATTAAACTCACCGCTACCAAGATTGCCGAAAGTGGCGGAGCAACGGCTGATGTAAAGATCAATATCATGTATCCGGTAACGTATAACGACCCCGCTTTGACGGAGAAGATGTTGCCCAGTTTGAAAAAAGCGGCAGGAGCAGATAAGGTGAAGTCGATTAATGCAGTGACGGGTGCAGAAGATTTTTCTTTTTATCAGAAAGAAATACCCGGTCTTTTTGTGTTTGTTGGGGCAATGCCGCCCGATGCTGATCCTCAAAAGGTCGCATCGCACCACACTCCTGATTTCTTTATTGATGAGCGTGGTTTCCTCACAGGCATCCGAACACTGCTCGATTTAACGGTAGATTACATGTATATGCCCAAAAAGTAAACTTATCTGCTTTCTTATTACTCATTGAATGAGCATAGATAAGTAAGAAATGCCCAGAGGTATCGTTAAAGTAAAAATCTAATCCGTAAATCGGATTAGTCGGTTCAACTGTGGCCCGATTTCTGTAAATTTACAATCCTCAAAATTCAAGATAATTATGAAGTGGATAAAGCGTATTTTCATAGGTATAGGTGTACTGTTGGTATTGATAGTGGCTGCAGCCATCATTGTTCCTATTGTATTCAAAGACGATATCAAGGCAGCTATCGATAAAGAGATTGCCAAATCAGTCAATGCCGATGTCGTGTTCGATGTGAATAATTTCGATCTCACGGTATTCCGGAATTTCCCGAATGTAACGGCGGAGATCAAACAACTGGGAGTATTCAACCGGGCTCCATTCGAAGGCGTTCCGCTTTTTGTTGTTCAGCGCCTGGATGTAGAGGTAAACATCAAAGAACTTTTGTTTGGTGATCAGCTGCGATTGAAAGGAATCACGTTAGTGGATCCACAGATTACGATCAAAGTATTGGCTGATGGTAAAGCTAACTATGACATTACTTATCCTTCCACCGATACCGTAAAGACAACCGAAGAACCCAGTACATTCTCTTTTGGTATCGACCACTGGGAAATTGTAAATGGTGAAGTGACCTATGATGATAAATCGCTTCCTTATTTTTTACAAATTAAAGGGTTGAATCATACAGGTGGCGGAGATTTTACACAGGATGTATTCGATCTTAAAACAAAAACGGTAGCCGATACTGTAACTACTTCGTATGGCGACATGGAATTGCTGACCAATAAGAAAGTAGACATCGACATGACCATTTCGATCAGTGAAGACATTACAAAATATACCTTCAAAGACAATACCGTTAAAGTGAATGACTTCGGCCTTCAGTTTGACGGATGGTTCAAGATGAATGAAAAGGATTATGGAATGGACATTACTTTCGGAAGCCCTGAAACTTCATTCAAAAGTATATTGTCATTAGTACCGGGTATGTACACCAAAGACTTCGGTAAGATTGAAACCAAAGGTGATCTCACTTTCAAAGGTTTCGCAAAAGGAACATATAGTGATACGCAAATGCCTGCCTTCAACCTGGCTTTGTTAGTGAAGGATGCAATGTTCAAATATCCGGACCTTCCTACAGCAGTGAATAACATCAACATGGATCTGTTGGTAGACAATAAAACCGGTGTGATTGAAAACACAGTAGTGGACTTGAAAAAACTTCACCTTGATTTCGGATCGAACCCGGTTGACGCAAAACTATTGGTTGAGAATCTTAAGGACTATCGTATGGATGGAAGTCTTGCTGCCAAACTAAACCTGGCTGAGCTGAGCAAGATGTTCCCTATGGATGGACTGGAGATGAAAGGAGCATTTTCAATAGATGCGAAAGCAAAGGGAGTTTACGATAGCATCCGCAAAATCATTCCTGCAGTAGAAGCCAACATGACGCTGGCAAATGGATATGTGAAATCATCCGAGTTTCCTCTTCCGCTGGAAGATCTTAAGGTCAATGCTTCGGTAAAGAACACTTCTGGTAAGATGGCGGAAACGTTAGTTAATGTAAGTGACTTCTCGATGATGCTGGATGGTGAAAAGTTTGCAGCAACATTGATCCTGCAAAACCTGGATGACTACACATGGGATCTGAAAGCCAACGGAGGTATAGACATTGAGAAGATGACAAAGATATTCCCGGTAGAGGGAATGACACTGGCCGGTAAAGTGAAAGCCAACCTGGAAACGAAAGGAAAGATGTCGGATGTGGATGCGAAGCGTTATGACAAACTGCCAACCAGTGGAACAGCTTCATTAACCGACTTTAAATTTAATTCCAAAGATCTTCCATACGCAGTTACGGTATCTCAGGCACAGGCTGTATTTAATCCGCAAAAGATTGAATTGAAAAATACGGTGGGAACAATCGGTAAGAGTGACTTCACTGTGAATGGTGCGGTGAGCAATTACATCGCTTACCTCTTCGGGCAGAATGAAACCATCAAAGGAAATATGGATTTCAATTCTACTTTACTTGATCTGAATGAGTTCATGACCGAAACAGAAGCAACACCAGCAACTCCTGACAGTACATCCTACGGTGTGGTTCCTGTTCCGGCCAATATCGATTTCATATTGCGTTCAGATATCAAGACCGTAAAGATGATGGATTACACGATGACTAATGCTGCGGGAGATATCATTGTAAAAGACGGCATCGCTAATTTGAGTGGAGTTAAATTCAACATGTTAGGTGGAGGCTTTGTCGTGAATGGAACGTACAATACAAAAGACATCAATCATCCGAAATACGATTTAGGTTTGAAGATCGAAGCACTTTCTATTCAGCAGGCGGCAAGTTCATTCTCAGTGGTGAAAACCTATGCGCCCGTTGCCGGATTAGTAAATGGAAATTTCTCTACCGATTTTAAGATTACCGGAGAGTTAGGCGCTGACATGATGCCGAAGATGGACAAAGTGAATGGTGCAGGTCTTGTTAAAATTGCACAGGCTTCACTTACTCAATCTAAATTAGTATCGGGCCTTACATCATTAACCAAATTAGACGATACGGATAAAGTAACATTGAAAGATGTGTTGATGTCAACCGTAATCACTAATGGCCGGTTGAGCGTGCAGCCTTTCGATGTGAAGCTGGGCAACTATGCCGCCAACATCTCCGGAAGTTCAGGCCTTGATCAAACAGTAGATTATACCATTAAGATGGCGGTGCCTGCAGGTAAACTCGCTTCCCAGTTTCAAAGTCAGCTTAACCAGTTGAGCGGTTCATCGAGCACGAGTACCGATATACCAGTAACCATCGCAATGGGTGGAACGGTAACGAATCCTACCTTTAAGTTGTCAATGGCTGAACAAAAGCAACAAGTGAAAGAGGCGGTAACAAAAGTAGTAGAGCAAAAAGCACAGGATGCAGTGAAGCAATTATCTGAAGGAGCCAAGCCGGAAGATGTGGTGAAGAATCTTCTTAAGCTGAATAAACAGGACTCTGCCTCAAAAGCGGCAGCGGCAAAGAAAGACAGCACTGGCGCTGCACCAAAACCAGCAGCCGAACAGGCTACCGAAGCCCTTCAGAATAAACTGAACAATCTGTTGAAGAAGAAGAAAAGTAATTAACTGAAAATTATAATCCATTAAACAGGAACGCCATCTGATGAGGATGGCGTTCTTTGTTTTAGAGAATTTGTATTACTTCTTCACTCGTTTCAATTCGTTGCTCGTGAAATAACCTTCTTTAATCAGTTGCATGAGTTGTGCGGGTGTGGGATTGATCTGGTAGAATGTATCATCCTTGTATCTTACCTCCGTTATTTTGAAACGTTTGGATAGTTTCTTAAGTACTCGTTTTCTTTTCTCATCCGCACCAATATCAATCGACATAAACTCCAGGTCTCCGGATGGTTTTGATTTGATCAGGCGAAGCACCCATTGGTCGCCAGAGCGAAAATTGACAAAGTAGTAGTTCTGATAAAATTTAATCACCAGGGAATCGCTGATTACACCACGGCCGAGCCAGTCTTTGTCATTGCTATCTTTGAAGTGATATCCCCACGATTCAATGATGAGCGTATCTTTCTTATCATCAGCCGGAATATCAATGGGACGAAATCTTCCGCGTAATTCTTCAGGTACCTCCCTGAGTGAAGTTATCCCTGATGGTTGAGCCGCAGTGAACGATACCTCCTTGCAGGAATAAAACAAAGATGACCAGGCAAGAATAAAAATGACAACTCTCATAAGACAATTGGTAGTGCTTTTTTTGATTCGTAAGTTACTATTCTCATGAATCATTTCACTTTATCAAGAAACGGATTTAGGAATAAAGGCGTTACAATCCTGACGTGACTGGCAATAATCAAATAAGGGTAGGATAATTTGAAGAGATTAAAGTTTCTCATTATTGTTGAATAATTGAAATAGATTACACGAATGGAAATAAAGGATGTATTAATTATAGGAGCCGGCCCCATTGGACTTGCCTGTGGACTGGAAGCAAAGAAAGCCGGGCTCAGTTACTCCATTATTGAAAAGGGGTGCCTTGTCAATTCGCTGTATAACTATCCAGTCAACATGACTTTTTTTTCAACGTCTGATCGCCTGGAGATTGGAGAAGTTCCTTTTATATCGAATAACCCTAAACCAACACGAGCAGAAGCATTGGAATATTACCGGAGGGTATGTGCTTCCAATAACCTGGATGTGAGGTTATATGAAGAAGTAGAATCCATAAAAAAAGAGGAAGCTATTTTTCATGTAAAAACAGTAAAGGAAACGTATCACGCCACATCAGTTATTCTTGCTTTAGGTTTTTATGATTTGCCATATCTGCTTCATGTGCCCGGTGAAGAGTTGCCTAAAGTGAAGCACTACTATGATGAGCCTCATCCTTATTATGCACAGAAGGTACTTATCGTTGGTGCAGCTAACTCAGCCGTGGATGCTGCCTTGGAAACCTGGCGCAAGGGAGCTGAAGTCACGATGGTTGTGCGCGAAGCATCTCTTCGCGATACGGTGAAATATTGGGTGAAGCCGGATATTGAAAACCGTATCAGTGAAGGATCCATCCAGGCCTACTTCAATTCGACAATTAAAGAGATCACGCCCAAAGCGGTGTACATAACAACTCCGGAAGGAGAACGCATTATTGAAAATGATTTTGTGCTGGCCATGACGGGCTATCAGCCTCCGTTTGGATTTTTGAAGGCAGCAGGCATTCAGATACAGGATGATGTTGCCAATACTCCGTTATACGATGAGGTAACTATGGAAACTAATATTGCCGGAATGTACCTGGCAGGTGTAGTATGCGGAGGACTGAGAACAGGTAAATGGTTTATAGAAAACTCACGCGTACATGCAGAAATGATCATTCAGCATTTGACAAAAAAATAACCCCCGCTCTTTTCAGAACAGGAGTTATTACTCGTTTTGATTTTACTTCTTTTTATAAAGCATCCGCTTTTACGGACACATAGATGATTGTGTTTACTTTGAAAGTAACAGGTGTGCTTGAAAGGGTGCCGGAAGCAGTCACTTCTATTTCGGAATTCTTCAGCAATAAATTACTGATTGTTGCCAGCCCTGCCTGATCAATAACTAATGTGTTTTCCGCTCCGCTTGTGCTTAATGCTTTTAAATCTGCGCTTGATATTGTAGCCGCCACAGTTGACGAAGCTCCTGCTGCACCAAATGAAAGCTTACCGTTGCTGAAAGTCACCGCGCTTCCGGCAGGTCCATAGTCTGAAATTGTATATGTGATTTTATTGATTGTGTATCCGCTAATTTTGCTTCCATACTTAGCAATGTCCGCATTTGAAGTAGCATCAAGAATTTGATTTTGCGATAATGTCACAGGAGCAGATGATGGTGTTGTAACATTTACGGTCATCGTTTGATAAAGCTTTACATCGAAATTGACATCGTCTACTTTATCGAAAATGCTGCAGGAGGAAAAGCCAAGTGCAACAAGGGAGAATAGTGCTAAAGAAATCTTTTTCATCGGGGATTTGATTTTTTGTTTAAAAATACGGTATTGTTTTAAATCTCTACTAATACGATTGAATCGGATCAGGTAACTGCCTGCGAACAGACAGGATCGATTATTTCAAACTTAATTTTACTCCGGCATAGAAATTTCTTCCCGCGGCCAGGTTGTAGAAGCGATTCCCTACTGCATTCAGATCATTTCCCAGGCTATACTTTTGATCGAGCGCATTGTCTACACCACTGAACACTTCATAAAATGTTTTGCGTACAGCTTTGCGATATCCCAATCGTGCGCCAAGCAATGTATAGGCAGCAGCATACTCGGTATTGGCATCGTTTAATGAAATGTGATCAGTGTAATTGAGGGTAGCATTCAGATACAATCCTGCTTTGGTGAAGATGTCAACTCCGCCAACGATGATATCAGGTGCTACTCCTGTCAATGGATTACCTGAATAATCAACCCCACTTTGTTCATACGTTTTGAAACGATAATGATTCATTGTAACGCTCGACCAGATGCCTAATGAATTGATAAATCCGGAAGTAAAGCGTTGTGTCCACGCCAGTCTTCCTTCCAATCCTTTTTGAGATGTGCTTCCCGCATTTACAAAATAATCCGCTCCATCGGCATCACGCTGAATGACGATGGCATTCTTTAACTGAAAATCATATGCTGCAATGTCGAAATCGATTTGCTTCAGCAGCTTTCCGCGAATACCTGCTTCATAACTTATGCCACGCTCGGCATTCAAATCAGGATTGAATACACCTGTGGAGGGCAGTGCTTCTGCAAAAGTAGGAGGAGAGAACCCGCGACTTATATTTCCGTAAACGGAAAATGATTCATTAATTTTTTTCAGCAATGCAATACGGGGTGAAATATCCGGATCGAATTTCTTGCTCAGCAAGTTGAAGGCGGTGACTGACTGCTGATCTTTATACTTTAGATAATTGACGCTAGCGCCCACTGTCAGATAAAGTTGATAGGGAAGATCAACTTCGCTTTGTGCGAATACCAGATACTGGTTTGCACTCAATGCATCCATGGTTTGCAATTGTGTGCGTGTTCCCTTGTCGTTTCCATATACACCTAATTCTGAACCGAAGAATTGAAGTTCGGCACCTGCGGTGAACTTTGCTTTCCATGAAACCTTATCGAGAATATATTTTGTTTCCGTACGAAGGCCACCATTCTTTTCTTTGCGCGCTTCATAATTCCGTATGGTAGGATTCTTAAAATCACTTATCGATCCATATATCCCTGTCCGCGTAGATAAAAATTTAGTCCATTGCACTTCGTGTGATAATCCAGCGTAGGCTGTTTTATTAATCACTTCCGCTTTTTGTCCCACTGCACCCAATGCTGTACCGGCTCCCGGTCTTGCCTGTTGTGCGTCTTCATCGTATTGCGCTTTGGTCAATCCACCGGGTGTTTGATAATCCAGTTGTGAGGCAAACAGCGTTACCGATAAAGTATTCTTTGTATTGAAATAAAAATTAAAATCGGTGTTGATAATCCCGCGACTCATTTCACTTTGCTGACGGTAGCCATCCGACTGCTGCCAGTTAGTACGGATTGAAGCATCCATTTTCTTTCCCTGATGTTGAATGGCAGCAGTATATTGCTGCAATCCGTAGCTGCCATAGAGGGCACCTAGCTGAATGAGGTTCTCTTTTACCTGTGGACTTTTTAATAACACAACGCCACCTGTACCCGCTCCATACAAACTTGCTCCCGGCCCTTTAATTATTTCCATACTCCCTACCGAATTAAAGTCGAGCAGGTTGAGGTAAGTATTTCCACCGCCATCTGTCATAGGCAATCCGTTCCAATAGAACTTCACATTACGCACACCAAAGGGCGAACGCAATGAACTGCCCCGAATAGAGAAACGATAGCTTCCGGGCGAGCGCTCTTCCATACGCACACCGGGAATAGTATTTACCGAGGGCAATAATGAAGTATTGCTAAAACGAACCAGTTCTTTTTCGTTTACAATACCAATAGATGCGGGCACTTCATTTAAAGCGCGATTGCTTTGGTAAGCAGATACAATGACTTCATCTAAAACACGAGTAGTGTCTGTTTGTGCCCATGCGTGAGATAAAGGAAGAAGAAGGAATAAAAATAAAGCAACTTGTAGATGTCTCATCTTTGCAAAGGTAAGAAACACTTACTCTTTCCTGGTGGAAAGAAATGCTCAAAGGCAAATAAGAATTGTTAATAATTGTAAAAATCGTTTGGCCCAATACCAACATCAAAACGTCCGCCGGAGACACTTACAGGAGTGTCGTCAATAACGATTTTGAAATCAAAGTACCCTGACAGAATTACCTGCTCCGGCTTTCTATCCACCAACAGGGATTGAACTCTTTTAAATTGTAACTGACCACTCAGCACCTGAACATTTTGATTATTATCAATAGACACTTTTGCGGCTGAAGTGAGATCGAATGTGGTCGCATGAAGATTAGCCAGATCGATGTAGGAGGCAGGGTGAAAATCAGGCAAAGTAAATCTGATTGTAATAGGATTGCCATCCTGGAGAGATTTACGATGTTCACCATAAAACTCAAATGAAAAGACATTGCTTTCACTAATAGCTTTTACAGGAACAGCGAAATTAGTTGATATAATTATCTCCCGATCATAATACGCTCCGAAGGTATTATATCCCCACTCAGAATAAGCAGGCAATGATGGATCAGCCGGATCGGGAATGAAGATGGATTGCCTTAACTCATTTTCAGCACAACCAAACATAATGATGATCAATAGCAGTAATGAATATTTACTCATAAATTTTTTGAGTTATTGCTATACGGAATTTGAATGTTAATCTGGGCCCCCACTCCAACAGTTGGTGAAGATAGTGTGGAACTGTTGTTGTCCGTAAAGGCAGGGAGTGTGAGTTCTATACTAACTGCGGGGTTAGAGTCTTCACCAAATCGCATTCCTACTCCGCCATAAAATGAAGAGCTGAACACATTCGGTTCTCCTATCCGGTCCGACAACTCTTTCTGATAAATCTCCATATCGCGATCAACAAACACGAAGTCGTTAGAGGAACTGACACGAAAGTTGAGCTGAACGCCCAGTTTAAAATAAAGACGGAAGAACCGTGGACTAAACAGCAGATAGCGGGCCTCCAGAGGTAGACCCATGTAATATGTGTCCTGGCTTATTTCTTTGACTTTCAGATATTCGGTTAATGTATTTTCGGAGCGATAGACGACATAAAAAAAATCATTGCTATTGAGCCATGAGTCGTTCCCTTTTCGATCGCTATGACTCTTTGTAACGCGAAGGCCAGTCATCAGTCCGATACGATCCTGTTTAATTAATCGCTCATATTTGAAGCCAGCGTATACTGCATAATAGCTCGAGGGAGCATCATCACTATTATTGAAATAATAAGTTTGTGAGAATTCTTTTCTGATGTAGTCTTTTTCTTTCGCATTACTAAAATAGCCAATGCCACCTGCTTCCATACCCCAATAAGAGGAAGGAGATGTTTGAGCCAGCATAGTGGACAAGGTTAAAAAGAATAAGAATGAAAAATAAACTTTACGAAAACTCATGAATAGCAGGTTTACGGGGTTAATCAAATAAAGTACAATTAGGTAGCGGTACTTTATTTGTCAGGTTAAGATAATTAAAAACAAAAGAAATAACCAGCAGGTTAATCAGTAGCAGCAATCTTTTTCAGCACACGCTGATAATAAGTGATGCGATTGCCATCTTTCATTTGCAAGGGTACGGTGATCACTTCATTTGCTTTGAATAACTGCAGCTTGTGCACTGATTTCTCTGCGTAATGTTGGGGATAGTAATAGTAGATCTTGTTTTTGATGCTCACTTTATTCAACAGAATGGCTCGTGCCCGATAGGTGAGTAACCACCACAAATGGATTTCCACAAAATCAAGATTAAGCCCGAAGATGTGAATGTCGTGGGTAAAGAAGTAGTCAATCCAGCTGTTATGTTTGATTGATCCTTCTTTTATTCTGCATGCCAGTGCCTGTTCACTCTTCTGATCTTCCGTACCTTTTTTCCCTACTACCATGTAGTTGCGCATCTGTTGTAAGTATCCGCTGTAATGCTCGTAACCCAGTGTAATGGAAGAAGGGTTAGATGCACTTCCATGAATGTGCCATACACGATGCTCATCCACCTGGTTTACCCGATACAGGCTATCTCGGTTCTGTCTCTTTATACACATCT
>NNBV01000612.1_pt1 | contig 14747 bp, 13 predicted proteins | sample 1173771 | NCBI WGS metagenome assembly NNBV01 (sample SAMN07173938, study PRJNA388173) | plant metagenome | isolation source: symbiotic tissue sample KVS11 | place: Norway: Troms, Kvaloya island | reverse complement strand
CGCTAGAACGGCAATTGCGTCGTCGCGCATCGGCAATGCCGCCACCAAAGCGCCGTGTGACTCTGCAAGAGTTAATCAAGCAATTGCAAATCATGGCGAACCAATTGAAACTTGTAGAAAAAGTCAGCAAACCTATCCGTCCCAGGCGTCAACCTAGCGTCCAAAGTATGCGGGAGGCGCTAGAGTTAGCTCACCAGGAAAATCTGACAGAAGTAGCTGGGGAACTAGAACAGGTGTTGAAATTGTCGGCAAGAGAGTTAAGTTTAGAACAAAATTGGTTGAATTTAGAACAACTTGTAGAATTGTGGACTCAAACAAAGGTTCTCAATCAAAATGGTTCTGGACATGAGTCTAAACATAGTAACCATAGTAACCTAGTTAGCGTTTTCTGGGCGCTACTACTACTTTCGGCCCAATCGAAAGTAGAGCTATTTCAAGAGGAGTTTTACCATGAAATTAAAATTCGGCTACTTAGAGATTCAGCTAACTCCTGCAAACCTTTTGAGCAGTCGATGAACTAAGAAAGCTAAAAGCATTTCTACAGATAATTTACAGATTTTTGATTCAGTCCCAAAATCCGAGTAAATTGAAAAGATAAGCGATCGCTTGTCATCTAAGTATACTTATGGTTGCAATAACCACTAAATTCCTGTTATCCCTGTTTTGAGGGATAACTTAGAGCAGAAATAAAAACTGATGATTAAGTATCACTCGATAAAAGTAAACTGGCTTGTGGTTGAGGAATAAATTTTTATGAAAGCGATGATTCTCGCGGCTGGCAAGGGTACTCGCGTCCGTCCGATTACCTACACGATTCCCAAACCAATGATTCCCATCCTGCAAAAGCCAGTGATGGAGTTCTTGCTGGAACTGTTACGCCAACATGGATTTGACCAGATTATGGTCAATGTTAGTCATTTGGCTGAGGAAATAGAAAACTATTTCCGCGATGGTCAGAGGTTTGGGGTGCAGATTGCCTATTCTTTTGAAGGGAAAATTGATGACGACGGGAAATTAGAGGGAGAAGCAATTGGTTCAGCTGGAGGGATGCGCCGCATCCAAGACTTCTCACCGTTTTTTGATGATACCTTTGTGGTTTTGTGTGGCGATGCTTTGATTGACTTAGATTTAACTGCGGCGGTTAAATGGCATAAAGCTAAAGGAGCGATCGCTACCATTATCACCAAATCTGTGCCCAAGGAAGAAGTTTCTAGCTACGGTGTGGTTGTGACTGACGAAGATGGTCGTGTCAAAGCTTTCCAAGAAAAACCTTCAACTGAAGAAGCTCTCAGCACTAACATCAACACAGGTATTTATATCTTTGAGCCAGAGGTTTTTAACTATATCCCCTCTGATGTGGAATATGACATTGGTAGCCAATTGTTTCCCAAACTAGTAGAAATCAAAGCCCCCTTCTACGCCATCCCTATGGACTTTGAATGGGTAGATATTGGTAAAGTACCAGACTATTGGCGGGCGATTCGCGGTGTGCTGCTGGGTGAAATCAAAAATGTGCAAATCCCCGGTCATGAAGTCGCCCCCGGCATCTACACTGGCTTAAATGTCGCTGTAAATTGGGACAAAGTTGATATCACGGGCCCAGTTTACATTGGCGGGATGACGAGAATAGAAGACGGAGCTAAAATTGTCGGCCCAGCAATGATTGGCCCCAATTGTTGGATATGTAGTGGCGCAACAGTAGATAACAGCGTGATTTTTGAATGGTCGCGCCTGGGGCCCGGAGTCCGGTTAGTCGATAAGCTGGTGTTTGGACGTTATTGCGTGGATAAAACTGGCGCTGCGATCGATGTTCAAGCTGCTGCTTTAGACTGGCTGATTACCGATGCCCGTCAGACACCACCATCCCATACCCCTCTTGAACGACAAGCGATAGAGGAATTGTTGGGGACAAACGCAAATTAGGGAACAGGGAATAGGGAATAGGGAACAGGGAATAGGGAACAGGGAATAAATCTGTAACCTATACCCTGTAACCTATCCCCTAACTATTTAAGTACGTATATCTTCTGAGACTCTGTTCGTAGGTTTGTAGTAGTCGCTGAGATTCCGCTAGGGTGATGCGCTTTTCTTCTAATGCTTTCTCGCAACGCTGGCGAATGTTTTCTACCATATCTTCAGAGTCATATTGGACGTAGCTCACCACTTCGCTCATGGTGTCACCTTTGACTATATGTTCAATCTGGTAGCCTTTGGGCGTCAATTGGATGTGAACGGCGTTGGTGTCGCCAAAGAGGTTGTGCAAATTGCCCATGATTTCTTGGTAAGCTCCATTCAAGAACATCCCCAAATAATAGGGCTCTCCGGGCTTGTGGGTGTGCAATTCTAAAACCGATTTGACATCGCGCAGGTCAATAAAGCGGTCGATTTTACCATCACTATCGCAGGTGAGGTCTGCTAAAATTCCCCGCCGCGTTGGTTCTTCATCTAAGCGGTGGATTGGCATGATCGGAAATAGCTGATCGATCGCCCAACAATCTGGTGCCGATTGAAACACTGACATATTGACGTAGTAGATGGAAGCCATGATTTTTTCAAGGTCTTCCAATTCATCTGGTACGTATTCTTGCTGTCTAGTGATGTTAAGAATTTTTTGGCAACAAGCCCAGTAGAGCCGTTCGGCTTTGGCTCGTTCTCTGAGGCGTAAAATTCCTAAGTTGAAACGGCTGATGGCTTCTTCTTTGAATTGTGCAGCGTCGTGATACAACTCTTGGTAATTCTCTTGGTTGATGGATTGGTAGCTTTCCCAAAGGTAATTAATGATTGGGGATTCTCCGTCTTGCGGAGGTTCTGGTGAGTCGAGGGGGACATCGCTCGTGCTGAGAACATCAAAAATCAACACTGACTGATGGGAAGCGATCGCTCGTCCACTTTCACTAATCAGTGTTGGTACGGGAATCTGCCGCTCTGCACAGGTATCTTTTAACTCTGCCACGATGTCGTTGGCATAGTTCTGCATGTTGTAATTTTTCGATGCATAGAAGTTGGTTTGGGAGCCATCATAATCTACGCCCAAGCCGCCACCAACATCCAGGTATTTCATATCCGCCCCCAGCATCGACAATTCTACATAGATGCGGCTGGCTTCTTGGATGGCATCTTTAATCACATTGATGGCTGAGATTTGTGAGCCAATGTGGAAGTGCATCAATTGCAAAGAATCGAGGAGGTTAGCTTCCCGTAACTTATCAACAGCCTCGATGACTTCAGGCATTGTCAAACCAAATTTAGCGCGATCGCCACTAGAGGCTCCCCAACGTCCCATACCTTGGGTACTGAGTTTGGCACGAACACCTAATATTGGTTTAATACCTAACTGGCGGTTGGCATCAATTACCAAATCCACCTCTTCAATCTGTTCTAAGACGATGATTGGTGTTTGCCCTAGTCTTTGGGCTAACATTGCTGTTTCGATGTATTCTCGGTCTTTGTAGCCGTTGCAAACTAACAATGCTCCTGGTGTATCCAACACAGCTAGAGCAATCATTAATTCTGGCTTGGAACCGGCTTCTAAACCAAATTGATGAGGCTTGCCGAATTTCACTAAATCCTCAATCAAATGCCGTTCTTGGTTGCACTTGACAGGAAATACACCACGGTAGACACCAGGGTAGTTGTAGCGGGCGATCGCTTTGGCAAAACAAGCGTTCAACCGCTCAATCCGGTCTTCCAAAATATCAGAAAAGCGAATCAACATGGGAAGTCCCAAGTTGCGCTGTTTCATAGAGTTGACCAATTCAAACAAGTCGAGAGATCCCCCGCGATCGCCCTTGGGTGCCACGGTTACATGACCAGCAGCGCTAATGGAAAAATAAGGTTGTCCCCAGCCTTCAATGCGGTACAACGCTTCGCTATCCTCAATTTTCCAGGAGCGAGGTAAATCTCCTGCGGTAGTACTCGGTGGTAACAGTTTTTTTTGCTTATGATTTTTCACTTCAAATTTCTGTCCATTGGACGGTACTTGTACTACCTCGTCTGATGTAGCGGTTGAATCAACACCCATTTCTTCCTGACCTCTGTTTTTCACCCACGAGTTAACAATTTAGCGCATTCATTTGGGAACGTATATGCACCTAAAGATAATTTCTGAGATAAACTCTGATTGGTCAAGAGTCATTAGTCATTAGTCATTAGTCACTTGTACTGAGCGTAGTCGAAATCTTGGTCATTGGTGCAAAATCCTTGGACTCAAGATAGAGGACGAAGAACAAATGACATAGACGCGCCAGCGACTTCCCGCAGGGTAGGACAAAGGACAATTGACTAGATAAAAATTTTATTAAGTTTTGGGAGATAGGAATGGAGCGGACATTTTTAGCAATTAAGCCTGATGGAGTACAGCGCGGATTAGTGGGGGAAATTATCCGTCGCTTTGAAACCAAAGGTTTTACTCTAGTTGGTTTAAAGTTCCTGCAAGTCAGTCGGGAATTGGCAGAACAACACTACGATGTTCACCGAGAACGTCCCTTTTTTGGTGGTCTAGTGGAATTTATCACTTCTAGCCCAGTGGTAGCGATGGTATGGGAAGGTGATGGTGTCGTTGCATCTGCCAGAAAGATTATTGGTGCTACTAACCCTTTAACATCAGAGCCAGGAACGATTAGGGGCGATTTTGGCATAAATATTGGTCGCAACTTGATCCACGGTTCTGATGCTCCAGAAACCGCGCAACGGGAAATAGCCCTATGGTTTAAGGATGAAGAATTAGTTAATTGGCAACCACACTTAACGCCTTGGTTGCACGAGTAATCGAGAGTTAGGAGTTAGGAGTAGAGACGCGATTAATCGCGTCTGTACAGGAGTTAGGGACTTCCAAATAAAAAAATATCCAATTAACTCCTGTGGGGTGGGCGTCTCGCCCGCCCAGTTTATATGGCGGGCAAGATGCCCACCCCACAATATTGGATAATTTATTTCTTGAAGTTCCCTTAGGAGTTAAAAATTCCTCATTCCTCACTCCTAACTCCTAACTCCTAACTCCTAACTCCTAACTTACTTAGAGACTTCGCTCTTTTCCGGTTCTACTTGGGGTAATTCAGTGTCAACACGCTTGGAAAATCCCCAGCCTAAAATCAGGAAGATGGCAGCAATCATTATCCATTCTGGTGGAACTAGAGCATCGTTCACTACTTTCAATAACAGACGCAAGCCCACCAACGCTACAGTTACATAGCCTGCATCTTCTAGGTTTTCATATTCGTCTAGCCAACGGATAAACAATCCCGCCATGAATCGCAGGGTAATAATACCAATTGTTGCACCCGTGAGCACCAGCCATTTTTCTTGAGAAACTGCGATCGCAGTTGTCACGCTATCCAAAGAAAATGCCAAATCTGTAAATGCAATCACAGGGATGGCTTGCAGCAACGAATTAAAACGCGGCCCGTGATGATGATCGTCTTTGCTTTCTTGTGAGGTAAAGTGTTGGAATACCAACCACAGTAGGTAAGCAGCACCCAATAATTCAAATTGCCAGAATTGTTGTACCCAAGTGGCAGTGAGAATCAGGGTGATTCGCAGCACATAAGCAACGACTAAACCAAAGTTCAAAGCTCTACGCTCAAGTTCTTTATCTTCCAGCCCCCTAGCGATCGCAGCCAGGGCGATCGCATTGTCGGCAGATAACAGCGCCTCTAAAAGCACCAGGATCAACAAGACTATTGGGGCTTCAACGCTGAAATGAAAGTCGAGGTAATCAAAAATTCGGTCTAGCATTCCGGGTTTCTCAAGCAGAAAAAATTAAAATTTGACAGTAACAGAGATTTTCATATTAAAAAGCGCAATAAATTGCTACTCTAATTCACTCTAAACTATTGAGGGATTTTGTTTCAATCCCCGATGAACCGGGGATTGTCATTAGTCGGTGGGAAAATTAAGCGTACTTCAACTTCAACGTTAGCGCGGCAGAGTTGATAATCCCCGCGATTTTTGGACAACCCACTTTTAGCGGCTATATTTTACGCTCAAAAATTAGAGGCGATCGCACTTAAATCTGGCTCGATGAGTGAGTTTAGAAATGTCCATAACTGCAAATCAGTAAAGTCTGGTATTGCCATAAATGCGCCGACTTCTTGCAAAACTTGCGGATTGTGGGTGGACGCTATGCCAATGGTGCGGATATCTGCGCTCACCGCCGCCCGAATACCAGACGGAGAGTCTTCTAAAGCGATCGCTTTCTCTGCTGTGATCCCCAACTTGCTCAGGGCAACTTGGTAGGGCGCAGGGTCGGGTTTACCTGCAATACAATCATCCGCTAAAATAACTGCATCAAAAGCTTCTTTTATTTCCAAAACTTCTAGCATAAATTCTGCATTTAGTCTAGGAGCATTAGTTACTAACGCACGTTTTAACTGATGTGTTTCTGTCCATTTGAGCAGTTCAGAAAATCCACTCAACGGTTTGAGATTTGGCGCGAGTTTGCGGAAAAGTGCCTCTTTTTCATCTGCAAATTTTTGCCCCTCTGCTGCTGATAATTGTGGCAGAATATCCTTAACAATTTCTGGATTTAGCCGCCCACTAATTCGAGATTTATAAAATGTTTCGTCAATTTCTATGCTGTAATTTAACAGCATTTCCTGCCAAGCTCGGTAGTGTATGGGGTCAGTATTGACAATAGTGCCGTCTAGGTCAAACAGAATTGCAGCCAGCATGATTTTTGGGTAAAATGTAAATAATTGTTAACTTAATTTCAATAGTTTACATTTTTTTTGTCCTTAGTAATTGTTCCTTGGTTAATACAGGGCAAAAAGTGACAAATAATCTGCTAAATCCTCAAACTGTAAGGGCACAGAAGTAGAGCCTCAGGGCAAACTGCCGTATAATTGATAACCTTCTATGTAAGCAAATGCTAGCCGCTACAAACTTTTTTCACGTCGATGATTTACTAGTGCAGATTTACAACTCTGAAGTTGAAATGGCCCAGGACGTTGCCGAAATCTCGCAAAAGTATTTACAGCAAGTTCTCAACGAACAGGATACGGCTGCTGTATTGTTAGCAACAGGTAACTCCCAACTCAAATTTCTTGATGCTTTGATTGCATTGGGTGGTGTAGATTGGTCACGGATTATTCTGTTCCATCTAGATGAATATTTGGGAATAACTGCTGACCATTCTGCCAGTTTCCGGCGCTATATGCGAGAACGTGTAGAGAAGCGAGTTTTTCCTAAGCAATTTCACTATATAGAAGGTGATGCATTGCAACCAGTAGCAGAGTGCGATCGCTACACCAAATTATTGCAAGCACAACCAATTGACTTATGCTGTCTTGGTGTTGGCGAAAATGGACATTTAGCTTTTAACGATCCAGCAGTAGCAAATTTTCAAGATCCTTACAGTGTGAAACTAGCGAAACTGGATACAGTGAACCGACAGCAACAAGTAAGCACAGGTCACTTTCCGAATCTAGAAACTGTTCCGCAATATGCTTTTACTGTCACCATCTCGGCGATTTGTTCAGCTAAAAAAATTATCTGTCTTGCTCCAGAAAAACGTAAAGCGAATGTGGTAAAAGAGATGTTGCAAGGAGCTATAAATACAGATTGTCCGGCTTCTATTCTTCGTCAACAATCGCAAGCGACGTTATTTTTGGACGTAAATTCTGCTAGTTTACTTTCTTGAAAAAGGAGTGGGGAGATGAGGGGACAAAGGGAGAAATGACCAATGCCAGCGATCGGTGAGATAGAATCCTAGTAAACATTGCGAGCGAAGCGAAGCAATGACAGGAGAGAGATTTTTCACTCTTACAAAAATAGGATGAACCGAAAATCACCAAATTTCATCAAAGTCAACACCCTAGGGTAGGGGCACAACATGTTGTGCCCCTACGATTATCTCTACCTCACCAAGTTGAAATCTGCTGTAATATTATCCTCCTCCCATCATGTGGTCTAACTGCTGTAATAGCCTGAAGTTGACACAAACGACGGCTGTACGCCTCTAGAGTGGGGTGAATACTATCTAGAACGAGTGCCTGTTACTTCATTAGGATCGTTATAAGCCCGGACTTTTTCGCGATTACGACCCAGACCAGCTAGACCAGCCAGACCAAGCAAACCTAGCCAACCCCAATTGGAACCGCGATCGCTATTTTCTTGGTACGTTGTGACACCTGTATTCCTATTACTACCTGTGGTGCCAGTGCCATCCGTGGTTGTGCCTGTTCCAGTTGTGCCTGTTCCAGTTGTGCCAGTGCCTGTACTATCAGTACCTGTAATACCAGTGCCAGCGCCAGTTCCAGTTGTGCCAGTGCCCGTACTATCAGTACCTGTAATACCAGTGCCAGTACCTGTTCCAGTTGTACCAGTACCAGCGCCTGTTCCGGTTGTTCCTGTTCCAGTTGTACCAGTGCCAGCGCCAGTTCCAGTTGTGCCAGTGCCCGTACTATCAGTACCTGTAATACCAGTGCCAGTACCTGTTCCAGTTGTACCAGTACCAGCGCCTGTTCCGGCTGTACCAGTGCCAGCACCTGTTCCAGTTGTACCAGTGCCAGTGCCTGTTCCAGTTGTACCAGTGCCAGCGCCTGTTCCAGTTGTACCAGTGCCCGTACTATCAGTACCTGTAATACCAGTACCAGTTCCTGTTCCAGTTGTACCAGTACCTGTACTACCAGTGCCTGTTGTGCCTGTTCCAGTTGTACCAGTTGTGCCAGTACCTGTACTACCACCGGAAGTAGTGCCTGAGCTAGAGCCACTGCCACTGCCGGAACTTCCGGTTTGGGCAGAAACGGACACAGGTAAGGACGCAGACGCGAAACTGATGGCAAAGAGACTAGCCAAAACAGCTTTAGATAAATCAAAAGGTCTCATAATTATGTTCCTTGTATGTTCTAGATTCCTGTAGTTTGTTGATTTTCAAAACCGATATTGTCTACTCAATCTGTTACTTAATTCAGCAGATTTTGTTTGACAATACAGATTGACGATCCTTTAACTAGCTTTATAATGTTTCAAAACATTGTAAAAAGTCATTGTATTGAGCCAAAGCATCCTTTCAAGTTTCTACAACGAATGTCTATTTATTGAAGTTACTCTAATTAAGCATATATGCTTCTCTTTTTGCAGACTTCTATCAGAAGAGTAAAACTAGTTATGTCGAAAGAATTAACTTAAATATAAACTTAGCTTAGAGTGAAACTAAGTATAACTAAAAGATAAATAAGCAAGCCTCAAGATAGATACAATTTTTACACTGGAAACTTTACTTTCGATTGGTATACATACAGGGGTAATTTACAAAATATCCATAAAAATCTTTAGATGTAAAAGACTTTTTAAATATATAAAAACATATCAAAAAGACTTGTTATACACAAAAAAATAACTTCCACAGCATAAATATTTGCATTGAGTGTAGTGAAAATAACAACAAGAAGTTTTAGAGAAAATCATGAAAAAGAAAGCAGAAAATTTTAACAGCCAGATACTGATAACCGTTGAAATTATATTAATAATGATTATAAATTTTATTTGACTTGGAAATTTATAACTTTATACTCCAGAGGTGTATTAATTAAGACTTCAGGAATACTTTTATTCTTAGTTAGCTTATTACTAAGGATATATGACAATATAAAATTCCCCATTTCTTTAAGAAGTGGAGAATCTTGTGGTTTAATTCTCTTGCATTTGGGCTATGAGCAAACTTCTCTGACTAAATGACCATCTTCCATCTCAATGATGCGATCGGCAATATCTAAAATTCTGTTGTCGTGAGTGACCATTAAGATGGCACAATTCTGTTCCTTAGCTAGTTCCTGCATCAAGGTGACAACATCTCGGCCTGTCTTACTGTCTAAAGCAGCTGTAGGTTCATCAGCTAAAATTAATTTGGGATGACTTACTAAAGCACGAGCAATGGCTACCCGTTGTTTCTGTCCTCCTGAGAGATCAGATGGGTAATAATTCACTCTATTTTCCAATTTAACAGCATTGAGTATCGCTTCTGATTGGCTACGAGCTTCCCTCTCAGGAATATTTTTATGTAATTCAAGGGACATTTGAACATTCTGTCTGGCTGTTAAGAAATCCAGCAAGTTATGAGCTTGAAAAATATAGCCAATATGGCGACGTACTTTAACTAATTCTTCATTAGTAGCTCCAGAAAGCTCTTGACCTAAAAATTTAAGGCTTCCCTCTTGGACAGACCTTAATCCACCAATTAGAGTTAGTAAAGTTGTTTTTCCTGAACCTGATGGCCCAGTCATAATTACAATTTCTCCAAATCTGATATTAAAATTAATATCAAATAATACCTGACTTCGTACTTTTTTCTCACCAAAGTAGTGATTAAGATTTTCTATGCTAACAATGAATCTTTCTTTAAACATTTTATTTAGGCAATAAATTTTAGCTAAAAAATGTCTGCTGGATCTACATTTCGGAGTTTATTTGTAGATAAAAATCCAGAAGTTAAGCACATTAATATTGCTGAAATCAGTACTAATATAGCTTTATCTGTACTCATGATAACTGGTAATTTAGTAGCATTTTTTGACACATCATATAGGGCTATAGATATAGCTAAACCTGGAACATAACCTAGAGATGCTAAGATTAAAGCTTGTTGGAAAACTACACTTAATAAGTATTTGTTTTTGAATCCCATTGCTTTTAAGGTTGCATATTCAGTTAAATGAGTGGAAATATTACTATAAAGAATTTGATAAACAACGATTACACCAACAACAAATCCCATTAATACCATCAGATTAAACACAAATCCAATAGGGGTTCTAAGAGACCAATACGCTTTTTCCAAAGCAATAAAGTCTTTGCGGGTAATGACTTTTACGTCTGAGGGTAAGTTAGCTGATAAATCTGCCAAAACTTTTTGGGGATTAACATTAGGTTTAAGCTTAATTAAGCCTACATCTATTTTTTGTACCGAACGATCTTGAAATATTCTGAGAAAAGTTGAAGAACTAACGATTAAATTACCATCAACACCAAAGGAAGGCCCTAGCTTAAATAAGCCACCAATTTTAACTCTATAACCAACTAATCCAGTATAGGTGAATATTTCAACTTTTATAACTTTTCCTTGCTGAAAATCTTTAGCGATCGCACCAAATTCTGGTCGAGAATCGCGGTCAAACAAAATGATATTAGGAATTCTGATTAGATTGAGCTTTTCTTCGATATTTGGAAGTTTAAAAATTGATTTGACAGGGTCAAATCCTAGCACATACACTGGAAATTTTAGACCATTGTCAGGATTTCTAAATTTAGCAAATTGCACATATAAAGGGCTAACTGATTCTACACTATCGAAACCTAATGTTTGATATAAGCTTGAACGATAAAAGCTTTGATTTGATGTTAGAGATTTATATTGGGCGCTAATTAAAAATAAGTCTCCTTCTAGATTCTTATGCAACTGCGTAGCACTATCATAAAGGGCAGCTTGAAAACCAATTTGCATAAACATTAGAACTGCGACAAAAGCAATCCCAGCCAAAGCTACGAGAAAGCGAATTTTTTGTCGGACTAGTTGTAGCCAAGCTAAGGGGATATTGAGAATCATTTAGTAAACCTCAAGGATAGAAAATAAACTAAGTTGAGGAGAAATATTTTATTGAAAGCAATAATTATTGGGTATATTCTAATTACGGATTATTTAGCGATCGCGTAGAGAACTAAGGTGTAGAAATTTACAAATTGCTAGCAGGGAGTATATGAAAATTCAGCTAGTTAACAAAACTTTGTTTACAAGAATCAAATATAAATCATTACCTCCACTTGTAAATCAGTAAAACCAGAGACTCGCTGGTTATCTTCCAAGTTATCAATCCGAATTTTTACATCAACTATTTTGTTATCTGTGTCTGCTTGTAGGTTACTATTAAAGATATTTTGCTTGCCAATTTGCAAACCAATATCTGCAACTTTTCCTCGCAATTTACCTGGTAAAGCATCACTAGTAATAATGGCAGACTGACCTATACGTACTTTTTTAATATCAGTTTCATAAACTTCTGCTACCACATACATTTGTTGTGTGCGACCTAAATCAGCTATTCCTGTAGTGCCGATAACTTCTCCAGGCCAAGCGTTAATTTTCATGATTTGTCCGGTTATAGGCGATCGCACAATACTTAAATCCCACTCTGCCTTAGCCTGATTAACTGAAGCTACTGCACTTTCGACATCAGCTTGTGCTGCTGCTATATCGGTAGGACGAACCTCAGCAATACTTTTGAGTCTGGCTTTGGCCTCAGTTAACTGCTTTTGAAGAGTTTCTATAGTGCGCTTGAGCGAAGCTTTAGCTTCATTGAGTTGTTGTTGAACTGTATCTACTCGTAAACGCCTAGTATCTGCGTCGGAAGCTGAAATCGCCCCATCTTTATATAACTGTTGATATCGCTGATTTTCGCTTTCAGCATTCCGCCACTCGGCCTCTAAGCGAGCGATCGTTGCCTCTTGGGCAGAAGTTTCTCCACGCAACTCAGCTTCTAAACGAGCAATAGTTGCTTTTTGTGCAGAGATATCTCCGGCTTTTGCGCCAGCTTTTACCTGGTTAAGACTAGCTTCGGCAACTAGGACTTGTTGTTGGGCTTTTTCTAAGGCTGCAAGACGGGGAAAATAGCTGTCAAGAATTGCAACTACTTGCCCCTGTCGCACCCTATCTCCTTTATTTACCATGAGTTTTGTTACCCTCACACCCCCTTGAGACTCTGGGGCCGACAGACGGATAACCTCTCCTTGGGGTTCTAAACGTCCTAAAGCAGCAATAGCAGTCATTTTAGAAGAACTACTTGGGGTAGCTATAGGCTCAACTTTCGATGACAACTGAAATCGTGAAAAGGTATAGAAAGTAACGCCACCAGTAGCTACAGCCACAGTAGTTGCTAATATAACCGGCCACCAACCTACAGGTTTGATGAATGGTTTTATAAATGACTGTTTTTGTTTTTGTACCATAATTTTAATGAAGGAATTAAAGCAAGCCTTTTGAAGGGAGGTTGGAAGGAATCTTCCAAAGCTAGCTATCGCTAACAAGAAGCATATTGATCTATCAATCCGTTAGCAGAATCAACTTTCGGTAGAGCCATCTGGTACTTTATCAACATAAAAATCAGGAGTCAGGAGTCAGAATTCATGCTGAATTCTGACTTCTGAGTTTTTCTGCAAGTATCTAGCCAGAAGTAGCTTTATTTGTTTAGTACTACCTCTTTTTTACTTTTAACGATCGCCAAATATTCGTTGCGAGTTCCATCTATTCGATAGTGGTCGCAAATTTGACAGAGTTTCAAAATATCCAATCGGCTAAATACTTTTTGATGCTCAATTCCGTTGTCATTTCTCCACCGCCAGAAAGTTGTCCTATCAATGCGACGATTACTTTCCGGCCATCTTCGTCGGGATAAAAAATCTACTAGTTCTTCTTCATAAAACGAGTAGCCTTTTGGTAACTTCAAGAGTTCTTCTCTTAACTCAATTAGCGGGATGAGTGGATCTAGCTCAGATAGTCTCATGCCAGCAAGCCCTTATATTTTCGTGACAGTTCAATTATGCAAAACGCTTCTTACAATACGGTTCATCGCATTAAATCACATTGTCATACTGTGCGTTTATGAATATATGGAGTGACCAGGTAATCAGGTGAATTTATATTTATACTCTCCCTATTGATGTATCTCTCCGCCTTCTTAAACAAACAGTATTTAATTACATCATTTAATCATTTACAATAAACCGATTGATACTCAATTGCAACCTATATGCAACAATATTGATAATAAAAATAATGGCGAAATGCTCGACACAAAACATGGAGAATGGTTGCAATTTATTACTAAGTTTTAACACTGTTATATCCTTACTGTTAGTTAGCATATCAAAATAAGTATTTGGTCTGTAATGGATCTGTTGTTAGCTATAGTTTTCCTTCTTTAGATATAGTTACTAGTGGTTATTGTTACATTGTGGAAAGTTCATTCTTTTGCAATAATAATTTTGGACTAAATTAGCTTATTGATTAATGCATAATTTTTTTAAAAAATAAATCAACTTTTGGATAGATGTAAAAGCTATAGCATTAATTCAGAGATACCTAGCTTCTTACAACAGTCTGACATCTGTGTATTTAAATACTCCCATAAATTACATATAGTCTAAATTTGCTAACGGATTACTCCTTTTTATGAGCATTTGATAGAGTAAATAATGATGAGCAAAACTAAGATATATGCAATTTGTATGCAATTTCTTAAATGTAATTTTGCTATATGACATACTAATTGAAATGAGTTTTAATAGTTATGTGAGTGATAGCGATCGCCCCTCAAAGACCCTAGATAAAATGAAACTACAGCGATTCATGCTCTCATTGCCAAGCTTTGATAACCAGCGACTGATTTTTCATGCAGCTCGTCAGACTCTTCGCAAAGCTGAGATGGCCCGCGTTGCGGTGCGTGAATGGCTCAATCAACACGATTGTGAACTAGAAGAGTGGAAAACTAAAAAAGCTTCTGAGTTGGGAATTAGTATTAGTAGACTGGAGCAAAAGTTATTAGCTGCTGCTCAACCTCAGACGATAACAAGTCAAGAAGATGAAAATCCTAATTCAGAAGAAGATTCTGTGTAACTTAATGTGTAAATTCTGATTCACTTACCCAAGTAAAACTAGCAAATGTGTAACCAAAAATGTGGACTACAATTAGTGGGGGATTCAGACCCACCACTAATTGATTCTGAATTATGAATTATTCTTAAACTCAATCCACCTGTTT
>NNBV01002538.1_pt1 | contig 14752 bp, 10 predicted proteins | sample 1173771 | NCBI WGS metagenome assembly NNBV01 (sample SAMN07173938, study PRJNA388173) | plant metagenome | isolation source: symbiotic tissue sample KVS11 | place: Norway: Troms, Kvaloya island | reverse complement strand
TGGTGCGAAGTAAGCAGCGAAGTCTTTGCATTCCGCTCACTTAGCTGCAGGCCTTCTACATATAACCTGCGTTGCAGATGATGATTAAAGAACAAAGAATCGAAACGCAATGAATACTTGCTTCCAATGGTGAGTTCAGTCTGGTTCAGGTTAAAACGCACCTCACCTACTTCAAACAATTCATTATTGTTAAGTAATTTAAAATCAGTTACCTGGAAACTGGCATTTTGAAACGACAATGAAGTGGAATCATCTGCTTGTTTATAAGCCAGGTGCATACGTGCATCGCGCACTGTAAGACTATCGATCACCAATTCACCTATCGCATCCTGAAACATCTTCGAAAAATTAACAGGCGTCTTTTTGTTTTTCGTCATCGGAAAAACTCCGTTAATCTCCGGATTCACAAACTCTATTTTCTTTAAAACATAACGCTCAGCGCTGGATAACTCTTCCCAGTTGATGTGATACACTATGAATGATTTTCCCTTTGCATCAATGCGTGAGCCGGTTACTGAATCGCGATGATGATAGGAAAAATCAGAAACAGTTAATTGTCTTTTGGAATAGCTGTATTCAATTTGTTCGAAAGAAAGATCATGACCGAATATATTCATGTCTTGCGGGCCAACTAAAATCTGAATCTGGCTTTGCTCGGTCAGTTTTCTTACGTTCCACTCCTTTGCCAAAAAATCGATCAGCCGGATACGGATGGTTTGATCATCCCTGTTCATCGTAAATGAACCTTTCACAATCTTAAAGGAATGAATATTGAAACTATCGAGAAGTTCTTTTACGATATGCAGCAGATTGGCCAACTCCGCTGACAAGCGAAGTTTTTGCTTTTCCATCTTCTCTTTTTGCAATACAATAACTGGCTCCGTAATGACAAACTCCTTTACATTGATCTGGCCAAAACTAAAATACGATTCCAGCGAGCCCAGGTTGATTCTTACATAAGGAAGCTCTACGGAATAAACACGGTTGTCATTCGTGGTGTCGATGCGATAGACACGTGCATCTTTCAACGTAAAATCCAGGCGAATGAAATCATAACTGGTTTCACCCAGGTCAAGCTTATACTGGCCTTTAGTTTTTTGTTCAACCAGCCGCTCCAGCGAATCTTTTATACCACGAAAATGAAAATACTGAACTGCAATCAGCACTGCTGCGATCACTACGGCTCCTAGAAAAAGAAAGATATGCGATTTCCTGATTTTCAACTTGAGATACTGTTACACGATCTCTTGCCCTGGTTTTGTCTTCCATCGTTCATGCATCCAAACCCATTGTTCGGGATGTTTACGAATCGTATCCTCAATAAACTTTGTGTAATTCTTTGTATTCGTCACCATATCTGCCTCCTCGTCACCCGTAAGCACAACGGGTATCTCAGGCAGAAAATACATGTGCTGCATATTATCTTCTCCAAGATAAATATAACACGGCACTACGGCAGCGCCTGTCTTCATGGCAAAAATGGCAGCACCAACGGGAGTAGCTGCAGGCATTCCAAAAAAGTCAACGAACCTGCTTTTTACTTTTGTATCCTGATCAATCAATATGGCGAGGCATCCTCCTGATTTCAGATTTTTAATAAGCCGTATGGTTTCTTTTCCTCTTTCGATAGCCACTGCACCGTGAGCATTTCTATGTTCCCACAATAGCTGATTGAGCCGCGGATCTTTGAGCACCGTACCAATGATCAACGGTTTGAGTCCATGAAGTGCCATGTTAGTCACCTGCAAATCAAACGCTCCGACATGACAGGTAAGAAAAATAACTCCTTTGCCTTTTGCATTTGCGCTTTCAAAATTACTGAAGTCATGGCTGATCAGAATCCGATCCAGGTCTTCGCGCGTGCGCACTTTAGTGGCTCTTAAAATATCGCCCGCGTTTTTACCAATCATCAGGAATGTTCTTTTGGTAAGAGCTATTACTTCTTTCTCTGACTTCTCAGGAAAAGCAAGCTGAAGATGAGTGATGGTACGCTCACGCGAATTGCGGGCAAAGTGATACGATATGCGTCCGAGAAATCCTGTGAAAGCCAGCCACACTTTGCGCGGTAAGAGGTTGGCAGAGAAAATAAGGAAAAGCACAAACCAGTAGATAATGGTGTACTTGAATCTTTTATAAAGAAGCCGCCAATCAATCGAATCGTCTTTTACCTCCATGCAGGCGTAAAGATATTAAAGCACAAGGGTTTTGAAAACCGATTGCATTTACTGATTTTACATGATTGTGAAAAAACTTTACATCATTCGTCACGCCAAGTCGAGCTGGGATAACCTACTGATTAAAGATTTTGACCGGCCTTTGAATGAGCGGGGAGAAAAAGATGCTCCACGAATGGCTAAACGCCTGAAAGAGCGCAGCGTCTTTCCTGATATTATATTGTCAAGTCCCGCCAATAGGGCATTGACTACCTGCAAAGCATTTTGTCGTGTTCTTCAACTACAGGAAAAGCAAATTCAAACGGATCACAAACTTTATCATGCCAGTGAAGACGATATCCTGGAAGTGGTAAGAAGTATAAAAGATCGCAAGAACGATAAGGAAGAAATTGTATTCCTGTTTGGGCATAACCCGGGCCTCACTGAATTTGTAAATTCTCTGTTGAATGAAGACATTGACAACATTCCCACCTGCGGCATTGTGGTGTGCTCACTTTCAGTAAAAACATGGAAAGAAGTAAGCCTCGGATCAGGAGAACTTGAATTCTTTGATTACCCAAAAAAGAAAGACTAAAGCTTCTTCAGCAATTGAGGCACTACATCAATTGCGCGCTTCTTCAATATTCCTACTTCACGAAAGCGAAATCCAAGATCAAAACGAAGTGTGTTAATGCTATTGGTGAAGGTCATGTTTTCAAATGCAACAGTGCGGCCCTGCCATGTATAACTCAATCCTGAAAAGAAACGATTACCGTTATATCCCAATGCAATACGGCCTGATGAATACAGATTGATTTCGATATCGTTATGTGTATCGGCTACCACCTGGTGATAGCGTATCCAGTAATGTGCGGGACCAAGTAAAAGAGTAGCGTTCACAAAGAAGTTCTTATATACTAAGTTATAGCTATAGCCCGGGGCAATGCCTAAAGAAGTAAACCGAATCTCATCAATGTTTGATTGAGCGTTGTTTTGTCGCAGTCTTACGGGAGTGATGGCAGAGTCGCCTCTTATATCAAAGGAAGAAACAATAAATCCAATCAAAGCAGAGCCATTACTTTTCAGCTGCTGATCGAGAAACGTATAGGCCGAACGCATAGAGAAGTTCTTATGATTGAAAACATAACCGAATGAAACTCCGAAGTTGCGCGTGGCAATATCCGGCCGCTGCGGAAAAGGTTGATCGCCTTTTACACTCAACGAAGGATAGGTATAATAAAAGCCGGTGTACTTCTGCCAGTAGGCATCTGCAAGAAATCTTCTGCTCACCGCACTTAACTGAAGATCTTTTACTTCGCTCTCGCCATAGCGGCCCACACTTTTTACATCGAGCGGAATGGACATTGAAGCTTCCAGACCCAGATCAAAAATGTTCATGTTTAATCCAATGCTATACGAGTTATTGGGAGTAAACGAGACTTTGTTCTTGCCGTCTTTCTGGGCAGAGATACCAAAGGTAAGTGCCCTCTTTTTGAAGACGGGGCCAATAAAAAAATATTCACCCAGATTTTTAACGTATGGATTCTGAAGCGTGTCAATATCCTGTGAAAAAGCGGTTGAAAAGAAAATGCCTCCGCAGAATATCAGCAGAATAAGGCGCTGCATTACAAAATGTATTCGCTTAGATCTTTGTTCTTCACAAATCCGCTCAGTCGCTCTTTCACCATTTCTTTGGTTACCACCAGCTTTGAGTGAGCAGGAATCTTATCGGGTACATCAAAAAGAAATTCATTGAGCAACTTGCTCATCACTGTATGCAATCTACGCGCACCGATGTTTTCAATTTCGCTATTAAAATGAAAAGCCGCTTCTGCTATTTCATCAATGGCTTCATCATCAAAAGAGATCTCTACTTCTTCTGCTTCAAACAAGGCAAGGTATTGCTTGGTCAATGCGTTCTTTGGTTCTTTTAATATGCGAACAAAATCTTCACGTGTGAGATTGTTCAACTCCACCCGAATCGGAAAACGTCCTTGTAATTCAGGAATCAGATCAGAAGGCTTTGACATGTGAAATGCACCTGCTGCCACAAACAAAACGTGATCTGTTTTGATGATACCATACTTGGTATTCACTGAACTACCTTCTACGATGGGGAGCAAATCGCGCTGCACGCCTTCACGGCTCACATCAGGACCACTGCCGCCTTTCCTGCCCGCTCCGGTAGCAATCTTATCGATCTCATCGATGAAAATAATTCCTGCATCTTCGGCTCTGCGAATGGCTTCTTCTTTTACCTCATCCATATCGATGAGCTTAGCTGCTTCTTCTTCCAGTAAGATTCTGCGTGCCTCGGCTACCGTTACTTTTCTCTTCTTTGATTTCTTAGGCATCATGCCGCCGATCATTTCCTGCAGGTTGATCATCGATGCTTCATCCATCATGCCTGCACCAATCATCCCCACATTGCTGCCACCGCCTTGTTTGATATCAATCTCAATTTTACGGTCTTCGACTTCACCGTTCTTTATTTTCTCACGAAACAGATTACGTGTGCGTTCATTTAATTCAGTGTCATTGGAAGGCATTTCATCACTCTCTTCCGTGTTTACCGGTTGAGCAGTAAAGCCAGCAGATCTTTTCATGGGAGGGATCAGCGCATCAAGAATAATATCTTCTACGGCCTGAGCTGCTTTCTCCTTCACTTCTTCCTTCTTGCGCGCCTTCACCATGTTCACCGATTGTTCTACCAGATCGCGCACCATACTTTCCACATCGCGCCCTACATAACCCACTTCAGTAAACTTGGAAGCTTCTACTTTTACAAAAGGGGCATCTGCAATCTTGGCCAGCCGGCGGGCAATTTCTGTTTTACCTACACCTGTCGCTCCAATCATCAGGATGTTATTCGGAACAATCTCATTCCGAATCTCCGATTTCACATTCATGCGTCTCCAGCGGTTACGCAATGCAATAGCTACATTACGCTTGGCTTCAAACTGACCGATGATGTACTTGTCCAGTTCAGCAACAATTTGCTGTGGTGTTAAATATTTTGAATCCATTTTAAATCGGTTACCAGTTACTTGTTTCCAGTGGTGTCGTCAAAACTATTCCAATTTGCCTCCACCCACTGAATGAATTTATTTATTCTCTTACTTAAAACTTCATACTCATCATGCATCTTCTGATACAACGTGAGATCTTTTAAAGACTCCGTTTCATACAAAAAATCCAGGTGCACTATTGTTTCATCACACTCTGCCTGTGAATAAACAAGGTATTTAATAAAATCAGCCTTATAGCGATTTCTCCCATACCCTTCAACGATCAATGCAGCAACTGCTTTAGATGAACGTCTTATCTGGCTACCTTCTTCATATAATTCCAGCTTAGGGAGTGACAGTGACATCTTATGAACTTCAACAGCGAGGCGTTTTGCATCTTTAAATATGTCAAGTTCTCTGTAACTTTTCATTCCATTCTACCGGTAACCGGAAACAGGTAACTTTATTAGCCTTTCACTTCCTGTAATACAAACTCCATCGGCTTAGTCACTTTTTCCTTCAGCAATGCAATCTTCAGCACTTCATCTACTGTATCTACATAGTGAAATGTTAAGCCTTTGATGTATTGCTTTTCTATTTCCATGATATCACGCTTATTCTTTGCACTGAGAATAATCTCTTTGATACCTCCACGCTTCGCTGCCAGCATTTTTTCTTTAATCCCTCCTACAGGCAACACTTTACCTCGCAGTGTAATCTCACCCGTCATGGCCAGGTTTGATTTTATCTTGCGTTGTGTAAATATGGATGCCAGTGAAGTAAGCATGGTGATCCCTGCTGAAGGCCCGTCTTTAGGAACAGCACCTGCCGGTACGTGCACATGCAAATCGTATTGCTGAAACAAGCGATGATCAATATCCAACGAAGCTGCGTTTGACTTGAGATAGGACAACGCGGCTACTGCCGATTCCTTCATCACATCACCCAACTGTCCGGATAAAGTCAATACACCTTTGCCGCGGCTAAGGCTTGATTCCACAAAAAGAATATCACCACCCACCTGTGTCCAGGCAAGGCCAGTTACTACACCGGCAAAATCGTTGCCCTGGTATAATTCTTCATCGAAGATTTCCGCACCTAGTGCTTTCAACACATAAGCTACCGTAATTTTCTCAGGAGCTTCCTCTTCCATTGCCACTGACTTGGCAACGCTGCGCACTACCGATCCAATCTTGCGTTCCAGGTTTCTTACGCCTGACTCGCGTGTATAGCTCTCAATGATTTTCAGAACTGCATCCTTATCGAACTTTACGTTCTTTATTTTCAAACCGTGTTCTAAAATCTGTTTTGGAATCAAATGCTGTATGGCAATCTGAAGTTTTTCTTCTACGGTATAACCTGTCAACTCAATAATTTCCATCCGATCGCGCAAAGCAGGATGAATGGTATCCAGTGAATTGGCCGTAGCGATGAACAATACTTTGGAAAGATCATATTCTATTTCCAGGTAGTTATCGCCAAAAGCATTGTTCTGTTCCGGATCTAATACTTCCAGCAATGCGGAAGAAGGATCACCGCGAAAATCAGAACGTACCTTGTCTATTTCATCCAGAATAAAAACAGGATTGGATGACTTCGCCTTTTTGATGTTCTGCAAAATCTTACCGGGCATGGCACCGATATAGGTTTTACGGTGGCCGCGTATTTCCGCTTCATCGTGCACACCACCCAGCGACATGCGTATGTACTGGCGTTGCAATGATTTCGCTATTGATCTACCCAATGATGTTTTACCGACTCCGGGAGGGCCGTACAAACAAAGTATAGGGCCTTTCATATCCTGCTTCAGCTTAAGCACCGCCAGGTACTCCAGTATACGGTTCTTTACTTTCGCTAATCCGAAATGATCTTTGTCCAGAATTTTCTTTGCACGCTTCAGATCAAAATCATCGGTGGTATATTCTTCCCATGGCAGATCGAGCATGAACTCAACGTAATTCATGGTAACCGGAAACTCTGCTGCCTGTGGATTAACACGTCTTAGCTTATCCAGTTCTTTAGTAAAATGTGTAGCGGTTGCTTTCGACCATTTCTTTTCTGCTGCACGCTTGTTCAGTTTTTCTATTTCCTTATCCGGACCATCATACCCTAATTCGTCCTGCAATACTTTCATCTGCTGACGCAGGAAATAATCACGTTGCTGCTGATCGATATCGGTATGCACTTTTTTCTGAATCTCGCTCTTGATCTCCAGCATCTGAATTTCCTTGAGCATGTATTGCAAAAGCAATGTACCCCGATCGCTGATGTTGCTGGTCTCGAGTATCTTCTGCTTATCGCTTACTTCTACATTAAGATTCGACGCAAGAAAATGAATCAGGAACGAAGTGCTTTGAATATTATCCAACGCTACGTGTGCCTCTTGCGGAATTTCCGGATTGAGTCGCAGTATTTTAGAAGCGGCATCTTTCAATGACTGTACCAGTGCTCGCACCTCTTTGCTTTTCAAATCGAGCTGAGGTTCCTGTTGCAATTCGATATGTGCGGTGAGGAACGGATCTTCCTGCACAAATTCTTTTACTGCATACCGGTTTTTACCCTGAATGATGATGGTTGTGTTTCCATCGGGCAACACCAGCATCTTGATAATACGAGCTACTGTGCCGAAGCGATACAGATCGTCTATACCTGGCTCTTCGGCTTGTTTATTTTTTTGCGACAATACGCCTACTATGCGATTGCCCTGATACGCTTTCTTGATCAGACGTATAGATTTCTGCCGGGTAACCGTTATAGGCATGACTACGCCTGGAAAAMGAACCGTGTTCTTAATCGGCAGGATGGATAATTCTGCCGGAAGATCTTCCGGTTTGAGGTCAGATTCCTGTTCGGGATTAATCAATTGAATGAGTTCCTCGGAATCTTCCTGTACAATGGGTGGTATAGCTAATGATTTAAACATGATTCGATGCCAATTTGACACAAAAAACGCGTGTCTCCAATTAAAATATGTTGGTCGCTTAAAGAGTCAATCTCAATGCCACTCTTTGCTTATAAGGCAAAAATATTTCAACTTTCGTCATAACCTTTATTCTCAAAACAACTTTAAGGTGTACCTGAAACCTTACTTTTTAATCTTATTTGCGCTTATTTTAACCATTAAGAGCCATTCTGCTTTTGCTCAGAAAAAGAAATTGAAGAGTGCGGACGTGGTACAGCTCAACGATTCAATCGCTACATACAGCCAGTCTGACATATTCCGGTTTCCAAATGTGAATAAAGTACGCTTTTACTACGATGCGGCTAAACTGAAAAAGATTCGCCAACAGGACGATGCAGGGCAGTTTGAAGCGATGTATAAAGACCTCAAAAGCTATGTGGCCAACTTTGGAATAGAAAATTTTGCCAAAAACACACCGATGATCTGGCAGCTCGCTAAGTTATCGGAGAAACATGGACCTAAAGGCGAAGCCTTACTCCTCTATAAACTCGTTCTCAAACATCACCAGCAAGGTATTAACCTGGAAGACATTTATAAAAAGTACGACTCAATAGAAACAGATAAGAAAGAGTATTATGTAAAGCTCGATTTCTATTATCAGCTGGTGAATTATCGAAAAGAAATAGATACCCTGCGACCACCACAATCGGTATTGGTAAATATGGGCGGAAATGTCAATTCCCCCAAGGAAGACTATGGCCCTACCATTGGTAATGTCGACACGCTTCTTCTGTTCACATCAAAAAGAAAAGAGCGCATTGTAGACATGGAGCGATTATATGATGAAGATTTGTTTTTCAGTTCAAAAGATAATGATGGTATATGGTCAGAAGCCCAGGCATTCAAAACCATAAACACTACCTACAATGAAGGTTCTGCCTGCTTAAGCCAGGATGGAAAGTACCTCTTCTTCTCGCGCTGTAACACACCTGAGTCGCTCGGTAATTGTGACTTATACATGGCTACACTTAACAAAGATGGTACATGGGGGTTGGTGAAAAATATGGGTGCGAATGTAAACAGCCCAGGCTGGGATTCCCATCCATCATTAACTCACAAAGGCGATACGTTGTTTTTTGCTTCCAACCGCATAGGTGGCTTTGGTCTTTCTGATATTTATTTTTCGGTAAAAGATACAAAGGGAGTTTGGGCGAAGGCACAAAATGCAGGGCCGATCATCAACACCTTACAGAGTGAAGTAAGTCCTTTCTATCATCATCGGTTCAATGTGCTTTACTTCAGCAGCAACGGGCATCCACTCAACTTTGGTGAGTTTGATATTTATAAATCGTACTATAAAAACAGGACATGGAGTGAACCCAAAAACATTGGCCCGCTGGTAAACGGTACCGGTGCTGAATACTATTTTACGATTGACTCTAAATCGCAGGAGCTGTATTACGCACGCTCCGAAGAAGAAGATAAAAAGAACCTGGACCTGTTTTCATTTCCTGTGCCCATGGAAGCACAACCCGAAGCTATCGCTAACCTAAAAGGCACACTGAAAGACCGGTCGGGCAAGGCCATGAAGGGAATTGTATCTGTAATTGATCTGGATGAAGGTGTTGAAGTAGCGCCTAAGTTCTTGCGGCCGGATGGATCATTTGATTTCAGCCTGATCAATAAAAGAAGATACCTGCTCATCATTCAGGGCGATGATTTCTTCCGCATTGAAGAAATCTTTTTTATGGATGGAGACCAGGAGATGAATAAGATTGCTGAACCCATTGAAAGCAAGATTGCCTTTGCCTCGCTGGAGTTTGAAAATGGCAAATCCGACATCCTTGAATCGATGCATGGAGACCTGAGCAAGCTGGGTAATTTCCTGCTAGACCATCCCAATCTCAACATAACGATCTCAGGGCATACCGATTCACAAGGAAAAGAAGAATCGAACCTGCGCTTATCACAGGCCCGTGCCGATGCAATAAAGTACTATCTCTCTTATGAATATAAGATTGACGCCAATCGCATCACGGCGATTGGTTATGGCAGCTCCAAACCCATCATCAAACAAGAGGTGACCGATGAGCACAAGCAACTCAACCGAAGAGTGGAGTTTGAGATCTCGAAGAAAGAGTAATCCTTAGCAATAGAGATCAGTGATGAACCCTGCTACTTTAATAAAGTTCATCCTTACTTGCGCACTGTACAGAGGGCATTTCATAGCAAGGGTGTAATCGCGCAGAAAGAAAAATCTAAGAGCCTTTGTTTTTATCATGATCGCTGGCGATCATGATAAAAACAAAGGTGAAATCCGCGGCCTGCTCATTCCATCTGGCGTGGCATGAAGACTCCCGCGGACAACCGATAATCTTAATTGAAATGAGTAGAAATAATTCAGGACTGTAGGTAACAAATCAATACTCCACTATCGTGTTTCACGTAGCACAGTTTCACTCTGAAGATGTCGACTCAAAACTAAATAGATCACACAGCAAGAGGAATGGAGAATGATCAGATAAGCATGTAAATCCTATTAACTACAAATCAATTAAATAAAAAAGGCATCACTTAAGATGCCCTTTTCTATTTATATCGTTATGAATTGTCTTAGTTACCAGTAATCAGCTTGGCGATGTCATTATAGAATACAAAGATCATCAGCACAAGCAGGATGCCCATACCTACTTTCAATGCAGTTTCAAAAACCTTTTCGCTTGGTTCGCGGCCACTTACCATTTCATAGAGTAAGAATACCACGTAACCGCCATCCAGTCCTGGAATAGGAAGCAGATTCATAAAGGCTAATACCATTGATAACAAGCCCGTCATACGCCAGAAGTTATACCAATCCCATTCGCCACCGTATGCCTGCGCCATACCGATAGGGCCCGACAATGAATTCTTAACGGAAAGTTGTCCTGTGAATAACTTGCGGAATGCTTTCAACTGTACACCGATCACACCAAATGCTCTGGCAGGACCTTTTGTTAATGCTTCCCCAAAAGAATAATGAACTGCCGTTTCAGCTTCCTTAGGAATAACAGAGAAGAATCCAATGGTTGAATCACCTTTAAAAGGTTCATTGAATACAACAACCTCATTACCTCTTTTCACTTTCAAATGAATGGTATCCTGATTTTTAATTAAAGATTTAACCTCATCAAAATAAGTAATCGGTTGCCCTTGTGCTTCTATGATAATGTCTCCCTTCTTAAAGATCTTTTTAGCGAGTGAGCTATCGGAAATATAATCTACCGTAGCTGCTCTTCGTGGCCAGAGAAAATTACCAACGGCTTCCTTTTTATTGAACTTCTCAATAAAATCAGTTGGAATAGAAATAGTCACTTCCTGATTACCGCGCAACACGGTGTAGTTGGAATTCTGTGTAAGCAGAACATCTGGTTTCGAGATTTCATCAAAGTATTCAAACTCTTTGCCGTTAATCCTGATCACTTTATCGCCGGTTTTAAACCCGATCTGCTCGGCCAATTCCATCGCCTGCACACCACCATGCTGGTTGACATATTCATTTGAAATAAAGCGATCTCCTATAAGGTAGACGATACCAATGAAGATGATCATGCCTACCACCACGTTCACGATCACACCACCGAGCATGACGATCAATCGCTGCCATGCTGGCTTGCCACGAAATTCCCATGGCTCCGGAGGTCCTTTCATCTGATCTTTGTCCATGCTCTCATCGACCATACCGGCAATTTTCACATAGCCTCCCAGCGGAAACCAGCCAATACCATATTCCGTATCTCCTTTTTTGAATTTGATGAGCGAGAAATTAAGCACGTTGGCCATCGGGAATAAGAAGTCAAAGAAGAGATAGAATTTCTCTACTTTAATATTGAATATCCGTGCCGTGATAAAATGACCCCATTCGTGTACTACAATCAAAATCGAAAGGCTCAGCAGCAGCTGAGCCGTCATAATTAATCCTTCCATTATTTTATTAATTCAAATGCTTTAATACGTGTTTCTTTATCTGTCATCACATAATCCTCATAACCGGGATTGGCGATGTAATCCATTTTTGCTAAACAATGTTCTACTACTTCCGACATTTCAAGAAAACCAATCTTGTCCTTTAAAAATTCACTTACCACTACTTCGTTGGCTGCATTGAGCACGCAAGGCATGTTGCCTGCACGCTGAAGCGCCTCAAAAGCAAGCGCAAGATTACGAAAAGTTTCCATATCCGGCTTTTCGAAAGTGAGTGCCGGGTAGGCAGTGAAATCGAACCTGGGGAAATTGCTCTTCAGTCGTTGCGGGTACGTCATAGCGAACTGGATAGGCAAACGCATATCGGGCAACCCGAGTTGCGCTTTGAGCGAACCATCCTGAAACTGCACCAGCGAATGAACGATGGACTGTGGATGCACCACTACCTCCACCTGCTCGGGTTTCAATCCAAAAAGCCACTTTGCTTCAATTACCTCAAGCCCTTTGTTCATGAGCGTGGCGGAATCAATCGTCACCTTGGCTCCCATTGTCCAGTTGGGATGTTTGAGGGCCTGCGCTTTGGTGATCGCAGCAAGCTCTTCTCTTTTCTTACCGCGAAACGGTCCGCCCGATGCAGTAAGAATGATTTTCTCAATCGGGTTATGAAACTCGCCTACCATGCATTGAAAGATAGCGGAGTGTTCTGAATCAACCGGATAGATATTTATTCCTTTCTCTTTCGCGAGGCGCGTGATCAGCTCACCCGCCACTACTAATGTTTCTTTATTCGCCAGTGCGATACTCTTGCCTGCTTCAATGGCTTTGATGGTAGGCTTCAATCCGGAGTAGCCGACCAATGCAGTAAGCACCAAGTCGATGGAATCCATTTGCACAATCGAAGCCAGCGACTTCTCTCCCGCAAATACTTTTATACCCAAAGGATCTAACACCGCTTTTACCTGCGGATAATGATCTTCATTGCCGATCACCACTGCATTGGGATTAAACTTCTTTGACTGCTCAATGAGTAAGTCAGCGTTGTTCTGTGCAGTAAGCACTTCTACTTCAAAAAAATCAGAATGAGCAGCAATGACTTCCAATGCCTGCGTTCCGATAGAGCCCGTTGAGCCGAGGATGGCGATGCGTTTTTTAGTTTGCAAGAGAGCGATTTTTAGATCAGAGGAATATGGATTGGTGATTAGTGAGTTGTGATCGGTGATTTGAGATGTGAATACAGACTTATCATAACGATGTATTTTTATTTATTCCTTGTTGCCTGTTTTCCTCTTCTATTTTTCTTTTTGTTGTTTCTACTGATTTCACAAATATAGAAACCAATTCATTACACTCTTTGATTGCTAAATGTTCAGGTTTGATATAATGGGTTCCTGCCGGTATTTTCAAACAGTTTAATGATTCCCGAAGTTCTTTAAGAACGATTCCTAATTTATGAGCAAAGTCTTTTTTTGACTCCGATCCCTGAGCTTCACCGTAATTCAAGGCAGGTGATGTCGAAGACCGAAGAAGCTGACCAGCCAGGTGATTCGTTATTCTATCTTCAGGCAATGTCTTAATCAGATTCACAACCTGAATCGAAAAGTCAATCAATCTTACTTCACGCTCTTTGCTATTCATACAGTATGCATTAACAAATCACTAATCTCCGATCACAACTCACCGATCTCAAATCAAAAAAATCTATCATAAGAAACCTATCTTCCCAACTCCTTAGCAATCTTCCTATCATTCGACAGCCGCGGCACTTTATTCTGCCCTCCCAGTTTGCCGAGTGATTTCATATAATCGATAAATGAATTGCGCTTCAGCGAGGTGATCTTCAGTGTTCGCAATATGTTGCCCGAGATCAAATCATCATAATAAACATTCAGACCGCGCAACTGGTTATCGATTTCCAGTTCAAACTTAGCCATGTCATAAGGTGCTTTCGCAAATTCAATGAGCCATTCGTGATGTGGCATGCCTTCGTTGGGTGCTACTTCGGGTGCTACCGTAAACTCCACCAGTTCTACTTCCGGAAATTTCTGCATGGCAAACTTCATGGCCTTCTCTACTTCTTCACCAATCACATGTTCACCAAAGGCAGAGATGAAATGCTTGATGCGCCCGCTTACTACAATGCGGTAGGGATTGCTTGAAACAAATTTTATCGTATCTCCGATCGAGTATGACCAGAGGCCCGCATTGCTATTGATGACGAGCGCATAATTTTTACCTAGCTCTACTTCATCAATGCTAAGACGTGTTGGCTTTTCATTGAAATACTCTTCAGCCGGAATGAATTCATAGAACATACCGCTGTTCAGCAACAGCAACAATCCTTCTGCATGTTGCGAATCCTGGTAGGCAATGAATCCTTCCGATGCCGGATAGGTTTCGATAGAATCTATTTGCTTGCCAATGCTATCAAACAGCTTGGCGCGATACGGCTCAAAGTTGACACCTCCGTAAACAAACACAGAGAAATCAGGAAATACATCTTTGATTTTTTTGCCCGTGCGTGCCTGTATGCGATCAAAATACATTTGTGCCCATGGAGGTATGCCCGAAATCAAAGTCATCTTCGCATGAAGCGTTTCGTCAATGATCTTCTCCAGCTTTTCTTCCCAGTCTTCAATGCAATTGGTAGGATAGCTTGGCTTTTGATTGGTTCTCAGAAACCCAGGAATCAAATGATTGCTGATACCTGAAAGGCGACCTGTCTTTATACC
>NNBV01000607.1_pt1 | contig 14808 bp, 10 predicted proteins | sample 1173771 | NCBI WGS metagenome assembly NNBV01 (sample SAMN07173938, study PRJNA388173) | plant metagenome | isolation source: symbiotic tissue sample KVS11 | place: Norway: Troms, Kvaloya island | reverse complement strand
TCTGGATGTACAAGTTGCTCAAAGGATTTATAATCGTTGTCGATTTCGTCTACTTCATACCCCAACATGTGCTTCCACTGGGGATCATAATAGGTTTTATCAGTTACGAGATTCCAATTCCATAACCCCAAGCCACTAGCGATTAATGCCATTTGGAAGGCGGCTTGTGAGCATTGAGAAGCATCTAAATTTTCTGGGGATAAGTCTTCTGGAGACAAATCTTTTTGTCCTTTTTGCAGTGACTTGGATTCTGGGAAACTCTGGGAATCTTGTACTGAAAGTAGAGCTTCCGGTTCATGGGTAGCGGGTTCTTCGATATGCATAGCGGCTGGTACGATGAGGAAGATATCCTGTAGCTTTCTCTCTACGCTGTCTTAGCACCCTGACGATCCAGTTATGGATAAATCGTCTACTTGGTTTATTAGGCTGTAACTTAGTTCAGAGATATATCAGCCCGTATCATTAATCAATTGGGATGGAATTTAAAAAAGGTAAACAGACGAATGTAACCTCTGTTGCGATCGCAATGGCGATTTTTTAGAAAAAATAACTACATTGTGTGCATCTACATTCTAAGATAAGTCTAAAAAAAGTAGTTCAAATCACATACAATTACCTAAAAAGTCGGAAAAATATGTAAAAAAAAATTCTATGATTAAGTCACATCAAATTTTTGAGGATACAAAAAATTTTTAAGGCTTGTTTGTAGCTTTTTTTAGTCAAGGCTGGCTGCTATCCATACAAAACAGGCTCCATTGAGTTCCAAAGAATAATGGTGTGAGAAAATTTCATCCTAAATTAGAGTCGATGAGTAATGACTATAGACGAAATAGTATTGCTACTAAAAGCCAGTCAAGCAACCGGTTTAACGACACTGCAAGAGTTGATATTGCGTTCTTCGTGGGAAGGAAAAACCTACACTGATATAGCCTGCGAAGCTCACTATGGTGAGGAACGTGTTAAGAAAATTGCTGCTCATTTATGGCAAGTACTGAGTAATTTTTGCAAAGAACCGATAAATAAATCCAACTTCCGCCAGACTATAGAAAATCATCGTCTTAGCAAAGCGCATCAGCAGTTAGTTAAGGAATTCAACAAAGCAGCCACGGCAATATCCTTAGAATTTCCTAGTGGCCCTGTATCCCTTAATTCCAGATTTTACATCCCTCGCCCACCAATTGAAGAACTAGCCTACGCAGAAATAGCTGAACCTGGGAGTGTTATTTGCATCAAAGCACCCAAGAAGATGGGGAAAAGCTCTCTGATTTTGCGGTTGCTTGCACGCGCTAATAAGCAAGGCTTTCACACTGTGAATTTGGACTTTCAGCAAGCAGATAAAGCAGTATTTGCCAGTTTGGATAAATTTTTGCGCTGGTTTTGTGCAAATGTCAGTCGGGAGTTACAGTTAGAACCAAAACTCAATGATTATTGGGATGAAGATATGGGTAGCAAAGTCAGCTGCTCTGTATATTTTCAAGAATATTTACTGTCTGCGCTCTCAAGTCCCCTTGTTTTGGTATTGAATGAAGTGGATTGGGTGTTTGAGTATCAAGAAATTGCTGGAGAATTTTTACCATTATTGCGATCGTGGCATGAACAAGCTAAAGGGGTAGAAATTTGGCAAAAACTCCGCCTGGTTCTGGTTTATTCAACGGAAATTCTTGTTTCTATAAAACTGACTCAATCCCCATTTAATATTGGTTTGCCAATCAAATTGCCCCCGTTTACAAAAGAACAAGTGCAGGATTTGGCACAACGTCACGGGTTGGATTGGACAGATGGGAAAGACGCCGATAGCTTGATGTTAATGGTGGGAGGAAATCCTTTTTTGGTGAGGTTGGCTTTGTATCACCTTGTGGGTAAAGGAGGATTAAAACGGGATTTAGGGCAGTTATTGCAAGAAGCACCTACTGAAGACGGAATTTATAATGAGTATTTAAAACAGTATGTGTTAGCGCTACGAGATGAGCCAGAATTGGGAGATGCTTTTTATGAAGTTATTAATACTACAAATCATGTGAAATTAAAGCCAGTATTGGCATATAAATTACAGAGTATAGGGCTAATTAATTTAGAAGGCGATGTCTACGACGGGCTACGCCTACGCAGCACTCCTGCGTGTGAACTATATCGTTTATATTTTCGACAATATCTGAAAAAAAGTGAGGATTCCAACGATACTCATGTTGAACGGTTGAAACAAGAAAACCAACAATTGCTTGTCCTCTCTAGCTTAGATGAACTAACTCAATTAGTTAATCGCCGCTACTTTCAAACCTATCTACAAATTGAGTGGCAGAGAGCGGCTCGTCAACGCACTCCAATATCACTGATTTTGTGCGATATCGACTATTTTAAAATTTATAATAAAACTTACGGTAATTCGGCAGGGGATGAGTGTTTACGACAAATTGCTAATACTATCTGTAACTGCGTCAAACATTCACTAAGTAATAGCAGTTTTTCGTACAGTAAGAGCATGACTTATTCTAATGCTAGTGCTTTTGTGAATTCCCAGAGAGGAGATTTTAGAGACGAAAGCAGCAAAGTATTAGTGGCTCGTTACGGTGGTGAAGAATTCGCTATTTTTGCTCAATTAGATGCTCATTCGGCAATAGATATTGCTGAATTTATTCGAGAGCAAGTCAAAACTTTGGGAATTAAGTGTGAGTATCCTAGTATTGGTGGTTTACCTGCTGCTGTCTTAACTGTGAGTTTAGGCGTAGCTAGTGTTATTCCTGCAATAGAAGTTGAGCCTGCTACTTTAGTTAATGCTGCTGAAGATGCACTCTATCAAGCAAAAAGAAAAGGACGCGATCGCGTTGTAGTTTAATATATAGCGGTTCCCATTCACATGCGGTACAAAATTTATCGCAAGGTGTAATTGGTGTCTACTTTTGCCAAAAATAGCGTACTGATTGGGTGTTGTTCACCCGCCAGGGATTGTAAATCCCTGACTAATTGCTCAAGTCTACTGAAGTAGACTGAAAATTTTCGCGCTATCTTAGTCCTCTTCAGAGGACTTTAGCTATGAGACAGGGATTTACAATCCCTGGCGGACGTGCGGTTTCGCGTCTTTGTTGACACGTATGCGCCTACGCCAGCTTTCGGCTCAATGATATGCCAAAATGAATGCGTGAATTACTCAAATGAGTAAGCAAACTGGGGTTTGAGTAATTAAGAGCTTCTTTTGCTTGCGGAAAACACCAAAATGAGAAAGTAAAAGCTGCTTTTGCTTGCGGAAAACACTCAAATGAGTAAGCAAACTGGGGTTTGAGTAAGTCAAAGCTTATTTTGTTTGCGGAAAACACCAAAATCAGTAAGCAAACTGGGGTTTGAGAAAGCAAAAGCTAATTTTGCTTGCGGAAAACACCAAAATGAAAAAGCAAAAGCTGCTTTTGAGTAAGTCAAATGCCATTTTGAGTTAGTAATCAGGCATTTTTACTTAATTCAATATGAATTTTAGTCTAGGCGATCGCGTATTTAAGTTTTATCACGGTACGCTTTGCACAAAACCTGTAAATTTGTATCCCCATCTAGTCTATTCTGGATTTGAGGGGAGGCGATCGCGCAAATATGCTAAATTTTCACGAGTAGTAATAGTATTAGGATGATTCAACCCTAATTGTCGCTCACAAATATCCAAAGCTTGTAAGTACAGGCGTTCGGCTTCGATATATCTTCCTTGGGAACGGTAGAGTCCTGCTAGGTTGTTGAGGCTAGTGGCAACATTAGGATGTTCTTCTCCCAGCACGCGTCGCGTTAGTTCCAAAGCTTCTAAGTACAGGGGTTCAGCTTCGCTGTATCTTCCTTGGGAACGGTAGAGTCCTGCTAGGTTGTTGAGGTTAAGTGCAACATTAGGATGTTCTTCTCCCAGCACGCGTCGCCATAGTTCCAAAGCTTCCAGGAACAGGGGTTCGGCTTCGCTGTATCTTTCTTGAGATTCGTAGAGTCCTGCTAGGTTGTTGAGGTTAAGTGCAACATTAGGATGTTCTTCTCCCAGCACGCGTCGCGTTAGTTCCAAAGCTTGCTTTAACAGGGGTTCGGCCTCGCTGTATCTCCCTTGGGAACGGTAGAGTTCTGCCAGGTTGTTGAGGTTAAGTGCAACATTAGGATGTTCTTCTCCCAGCACGCGTCGCCATAGTTCCAAGGCTTGGAGGTACATTGATTCGGCTTCGCTGTATTTTCCTTGGGAGTAGTAAAGTTGTGCCAGGTTGTTGAGGTTAAGTGCAACATTAGGATGTTCCTCTCCCAGCACGCGTCGTGTTAGTTCCAAAGCTTGCAGGAACAGGGGTTCAGCTTCGCTGTATTTTCCTTGGGAGTAGTAGAGTTGTGCCAGGTTGTTGAGGTTAAGTGCAACATTAGGATGTTCCTCTCCCAACAGGCGTCGCCATAGTTTCAAAGCTTGCAGATACTTGGATTCAGCTTCGCTGTATTTTCCTTGGGAGTAGTATAGTACTGCCAGGTTGTTGAGGTTAAGTGCAACATTAGGATGTTCCTCTCCCAGCAGGCGTCGCGTTAGTTCCAAAACTTTGAGGTACATTGATTCAGCTTCGCTGTATTTTCCTTGGGAGTAGTATAGTGCTGCCAGGTTGTTGACGTTAAATGTAACATTAGGATGTTCCTCTCCCAGCACGCGTCGCGTTAGTTCCAAAGCTTGCAGGTACAGGGGTTCGGCCTCGCTGTATCTTCCTTGGGAACGGTAGAGTTCTGCCAGGTTGTTGAGGCTAGTGGCAACAGATGGATGTTCCTCTCCCAGCACGCGTCGCCATAGTTCCAAAGCTTGGAGGTACATTGATTCGGCTTCGCTGTATTTTCCTTGGGAGTAGTAAAGTTGTGCCAGGTTGTTGAGGCTAGTGGCAACATTAGGATGTTCCTCTCCCAGCAGGCGTCGCGTTAGTTTTAAATCTTGTAGGTGTAGGGGTTCGGCTTCGCTGTATCTTCCTTGGGAGTAGTAGAGTAAAGCCAAGTTGTTTAGGCTAGTTGCAATAGATGGATGTTCCTCTCCCAAACGCTGTTTAGTGACTTTTAAACACTTCTCTAACCAAGGTGCTGCTTTTTCATACAATCCTTGACCATTATAAAATTGAGCGTTACCAATGAAAGGCCAAAGTAAATCATCATCACTGAGGTATTGAATAAGATTATTTGCTATTTCTGCTAGATGAGGTATGGCGGGGGTAACAGCATTAATTTCCTCAAGAGTGGGCGTTTGCGGAATCTGCTGGGCGACTGCTATCATTACCTCACAAAAACTTTGCTTTAATTCCTCTGCTTGTTCTAAACCTGTAAGCTTATATTGGAAAAACTCCCGCAGCAGTGGATGTAGTTGGTAAATTTCCTCACCTTTGCGCTGTAGCAAATGCAGTTTCAGCAGTTTATTATTTCTGATTTCCTCTAAATCTTCCTCGTCTTCCTCTGGTAAACACTGTTCTACCAACTTCCAGGGTATAGGTGCGACAGCAAATAAACTCAGCAAACAGCCCATTTGCTTATCTGTATCCTTTAATTCCTGCCAACTCAACTCAAAGGCTGCTTGCACACCCAACTGTGCTGTCATGTCGTCTTCTCGCTCAACAAGGGCGGATTGTTCTAGTCGCTTTTTCTCCAAGCGTTGCAACATTTTTGCTAGGGAGAGGTCTTGTTGTCCTTCTTGACATAGATAGCGCCCTACTAATTCCAATCCTAAAGGCAAATATCCCAGCCATTTACACAGAGACTTCGCAGCATCAAGCTCTTTTTGTAACCGTTCTCCGCCAATGAGTGAGTGCAATAACTCTAAGGCTGCTTCTGGTTCCAATACATCCAGAGATAATTGCTTTATGGATCTTCCTAAGCGTAATCGGGTAGTCATCAACACTTTAAACCGTGAAGATGAGGGCGGTAAATAAGGCTTGACTTCGTTGTATACCGCGACATCATCTAACACTAGTAGCACATCACCTTCACGCCAATGCCGAAAACAGTATTGTACTTGCGCGAGTAATTTGTTGTTAGGATCATCTGTTAAATCTTCTGGTGGGTTTAAGTCAAGCTGCGTTCTAGCAAACTGCACAATTTGAATGCCCACATCTCCAGCCTTTGCCAACAACCAGCAAATTCCACCTTTGTAAATTTCCCGGTGAGCCTTTGCATATTGTAAGGCCAGTTCTGTTTTACCCAGTCCACCCATGCCTGCGATCGCAGCAATTACCACCTGTTCATTTTCCTGCAATATCTGATGCAGGTTGTGCAATTCAGCCTCACGCCCAACAAACTTTACCACTCCACTCAGGGGTAAATTTTGAGGTGTTTCACTAGAGGAATTTAACTTTGCCCGTTCCCGCTCGAGCGACTGTAGTCAATCAGGGGGATGATTGTAGTTGATAGTAATGGGGCTATTGTCTACGCCTTGAAAGGTGGGAGCTTTACTATCAATGCTTTGATAACCTTGTCCACCGTAAACATTCTGGACATTTTTACCTTGAACTTTGCCAATATTAATTTCCTGGTGAATTTCTTGAGCAAGGCTTTGAACTTCTTTACCAAAATTAGTGTCATTGTCCATTGCAATCTGTAGTTCGGTAGAAACCAAGTCTAAATTTTCCTTAGAACCTTTTTCGGCCTCTATTAAGGCTTTTTGCACTTCCGGCTTATCCTGGAATTTACCCCAAATTTTTTGACGCAGCAGTTTTAGTTTGTCCAGTGTACTTTCTGTTATCTTCTCTACGGTCTTTTCTATAGCTTTGGTGATGACCAAGGTTGCGATCGCAGCAGCTGTCAGTGTTACAGGTTCCATAAATTAGTAATAAAATAGTTCATTGCATTTGTATCTTCAAATGCAGTTCTGTCTATTTCGGAAATATATCACACATATTTAACGTGATTTCGACAGACCTCTCCCTGCCTTGAACTTTAGTTCAAGTCTGTCCCTCTCCGACTTGGAGAGGAACAGGTTTTGCGTAGTAAAACCTCTTAGTGGTCTTTTAGGCGGACTAATTACGAATTACGAATTACGAATTACGAATTATTATTAACTCCGTTGCCAAATTTTAATTGTCTTATCCAAACTCCCACTAACCAACATCTCGCCGGAAGCTGTAAAGGCTAATGCTGTGACTATATTTCCGTGACCCGTAAACGTACCCAGCAATTCGCCTGTTTGTAAATGCCACAATTTGATAGTTTTATCAGCACTACCACTAGCGATAATTTGTCCATCGGGACTTAATGCGATCGCATATACTCTATCTCTATGTCCTTTGAGAGTATGAAGCAATTCCCCAGTCTCCAATTGCCAAATTTTAATTGTTTGATCCCAGCTACCACTGACGAGTACTTTACCATCAGCACTCATTGCTAAGGAATGAACAATGTGAGAATGACCCATGAGGGTATGCAGTGGTTGTGCATCCTTTAAACTTTTGACTCCCATCAAAAGTGAAGTGCGCCAGACTTTGATTTTGCGGTAGCTACCTGTAACCAAAATTTCTCCATCTCGGCTCAAAACTAGGGAATGAGCAGCTGTATCATCTAAAGAGAGTGCGATCGCAACCTGACGATGCATCAAATCCCAAAACAGAATTTTTCTGTCATCTCCGCCAGTTGCTAACATTCTGCCATCTGGGGTGAAGGCAGCACACCGCACTACCCCATTATGTTTGTGCAAGATATCTATCAAGTCTAAAGCGCCTACATGCCAAAGCTTAATTGTGGAATCTGCACCGCAACTCACTAAAGTTTGTCCATCTGAACTAAAAGCCAGGGAATTCACTTCATCCACCAGCCCAGATATCACCCAAGGATATTCTGATAATGTCTCTATTAATTCACCCTTGCTTAAATCCCAGAGTTTCGTCTCTCCACGACTACCACTTGCCAATATGGGTAAGGCTCTACCATTCTTACACCCAGAACTGAACGCTAGGCAATTAATCCCTCTGGAGTGTCCTTGCAAAGTCTGCCAGCATTCCCAGTCACCAACTATATCCTTGAGGCAATGCTCTGATGGTAGAGTTTGTATTGTATCTGCGATCGTTCTCTCATTAATTACTGGCAAAGCGTCTTTTTTGCCAAGAAGTGATTCTAAATACCAACTTAACCCCCCTGCATACAACAATTTACTCGGAGTTATATACAGCTTTGGCTCACTAAATTCTAGTTGATTTGTGGGTAAAAAGCCTGTTATTACGCTTTGTTTTTCGTATCCAAAATTACTTGTAGATGGATAAAACAAACACAGAAAAATTAATACTTGGTGATTTTTTAAATCTTCTTGAGTAACCGACCACCTAATTTTATCTTTCTTAATACCATTAAAACTTTCTCCATCAGCAACGTAAACTTGAATACTTAGCTGAGGATTATCTTTGAGTACATAAGAGAATTTGCTTTCGCCACACAAATTTCCCTCATCATCTAAAATCATGTTTTGTAAGGTATCTTGCGACACCTTTTTTACCAATTTGCCCAAGCGTTCAGCCATTACCTGATCAACAATATACTCCCGCAAAAGATAATCTTGGGCTTGTTGTTGGAAGTATTTAGGAAAAGGTATCGTCCAGTCGGGAGGTTCAGGATATTCTGGCGGGGTTGGCGGTGGATTTTTGGCGAGAACTTCTGCTTGTTGGCGAGAAAGCTCTTGAAGTCTAGCCAATGGCTCACCCCAAAAAGCCATAATCTCAGTGTGACAACCTTTGACTTGACTTTCCAGCAAAGACAAGTCGTAAGTTTTAGGTTTTTTCACACGTTGAAGGAAGTCAGCTTGTTGAAATTTGAGTAAGCTAATCCAATCCATCTGCATTCCTGCGGCAAACTATTGCATACCTACGGTAAGCTATACCAATGCAATTACTCAAGTTTATAACCTTGGTTAATTAAAAATTCAGTAATGTTAGCAGTCTAATGAAACACAACCATTGACAGATGTTTCCGGGAAAGAGATAGATGGATAGCACTTAGACATTTCATGAACTGATGCAATTGAAGTATCTAGAATTAGATGATGTTTGTTAATTTTAACGGAGATGGAGAACGAGATACTGTTTCTAGGGAAACATTCTCAGGTAAATTATCTGAAATCGACATAAATGGTTAATATTGGCTAATTTTAACCTTTGCGTCTTGGTTGTCTGGATGTGGTACTTACATCAGATGAGTCACCAAAAGTATCCCTTGCCTCAATCTGTTTAATTTTCATTTGCAAGTTCAAGTCATCACTGCTAACAATTGTTTCTAAATTCGCTAATCTCCGCTCTAGTAGTTCTATTTGCTGCTGTTGTAAATAGTTAGTTTTTGATTTTTGCTCATCAGAACGCCAAACAGCAACTGTACCCACAGTTGCGCCACCAATTGCAACCAAGGGAAGAATAGCACCGCTTCTAGTAACGGCTGACAGTGGGACGCAAACTCCAAGAATGGCGACTGTAATTACCCAGATTCTTGTGGTGGCAGATAATCTGACATCTTGGTATTGTTCTAGATTGGGTTGAGATTTTTTAGCCATAATTAAATCCATTGAAAAGTTATTTGCTAGACTGGCACAATTGTTTACTAAAATACTTCCTGCCTTTGGGTTAGATATAATTGCTATTTTAATATTTTTGTAATTATAGTTACCCCATTATTTGCGATCGCTACATGGGGATTGCGAGGAAAATTTGTACTGGAGCAATATAAAAGTTTTCTGAAAATGATCTTAGGAAGAACCAGATGACAGTTCGTGCTTTTTTCCAAGCTGCTAAAGTTGAGGGTGCCCAGTCGCCTTACGATACCATTCACCTGAAAATTCTCTATCCAGCAGAGATACCGGAGAGTCAGCTAGAAAAAAGTATGGGAATTGAGCCAGCTAATCCAAAAAAGGCACCTTTTCCAGTAGTGATTTTCTTCAATGGCTATAACTGTGATGCTCAACAATACCAATGGTTAGCGGTTAAATTGGCTGAAAGTGGATTGGTAGTAGTTCTCTTTAATTGGATTGCCGAAAATCTACCAGGCGTAATTAGCATCACACCTGGGGTTGATTTTGAAAAGATGAAACCCGCAATTTATGGTACTGCTGCCACAGCTTTGGCTTTACCAGCACTCCTAGCTAAACTCGAACATTTACAAAATCAAGGAGTTTTAGCAGGAATGCTGGATTTACAACGTCTCATTCTCGGTGGACACTCTGCGGGTGGTTTCGTATCGCTCACAAATGCTGACCCTCGGTTTTTCCCTGGAGTTGCTGCATCTTTTGCTTATGGCGCAAGTAGCAGAGGACTTTTATTCCTAGGGTATGAGCCAGGAACTATCTTGTCTTTACCAGATTCCCTACCACTTCTACTGATGGGAGGAACCTGCGATGGAGTAATTGCGAACAACAGCGATCGCTATGGGATAAATCCTGGAAATGCTACTACCGCAGTCATCCGTACATTCCAAGAAGCAATTACTGGAGGACGAAATGATAGCTATCTGGTACTTTTGGATGGGGCAAATCACTTTTCGATAGTTGATCAGCTAGACTCCACCCTAGATACACCCTTGTTGGACTTTCCTGCCACCCAACCCCAAGAAACCTTCCGTTTGCTGATGGGTAAAATCATTAGTTTGTTTATTGACACTCATGTTCGCCATCAACCAGAAGCATCTCAGTTGCTTGAGCAATTATTAAGTGCTGCCAATCCTCTGATAAAATCCTTTGAGCGTAAGTAGTTAAATTTATTATGACAAGTGCATCTTATATTTTTCTGGCTGGAGCAAGTCGCGGTGTTGGCCGAGAAATTGCTCAATATCTCACAGCGCAACAGCTAAAGGTCAAAGCCCTCCTGAGAACAGCAGCAGTTGCTACTGAACTAGAAAAAATTGGTATTGAGGTAGTTTTGGGAGATGCTTTGAATGTTGGCGATGTAGAACGCGCAATGCTAACTGGTGAACCTATTCACACTGTTATCAGTACAATTGGCGGTTTACCGACAGACGGAGAAAGGGCGGATTACCCGGGTAATAGAAATCTGATTGATGCAGCAGTTAAAGCTGGAGTACAAAAGTTTATCCTTGTATCTTCCATTGGTGCTGGTAATAGTGTTGTTGCTTTGTCACCTCAAGTTTTGGCAGCACTGGGGACAGTTTTAGTTGAGAAAGACAAAGCTGAACAACACTTAATTGCCAGTGGACTTACCTATACAATCATCCGTCCTGGTGGACTAAAGTCAGAACCAGCAACGGGTAATGCCGTTTTGACTGAAGATCCGCACATTATTGGTAGTATCAATCGTGCAGATGTCGCGCAGTTAGTTGGTCGCAGTTTGAATAACCAACGCGCCAATAATAAAATCTTGTCAGCCGTAGACCGAAATATGCTGTTTGGACAAAGAGAATTTGCAGAATTTACTTTGGAGTAATTTAAGCACGCCAACGCAGTATTTGACCCTTGACAGGATTGACAAATTCTCGTTTTTCAGCGACAGAACGAGCATACTCCCGCTTTAACTGGTAATACCACTGCGCCTGCATATCTGAGTCTTTAATCAGTCGCAGCACGGGATTATATTTCAAACCAATCTGCTGCTTTTCCACAACCGTTCGGTCTTGACCAATGAAAGTCCGCGCCAGCAAATGTAACAGTGGTTTGAAAAATCCTACCCAAGGAAGTGTCCAGTAAAGAGCAAAAGTTACCTCAGTTTCTGTGTCTGAAATGGGTGTAACTGCTGTTAAATTAACGACTCGATTATTACCAATAGTGGTTTCCTCGATTCTGACTCCAGGTAAACGAAAGGAAATCTCCGTTTCCGGGACACCACCGCCAATCAGCCAGTATAATCGACCCCCATTCTCTGGTAATCGGTGTCGTCGCATCGTAAAGCCGTAGGGCGAAGCATCAAACTGCTTTACTTCCTCGTGCAGTTGCTCGTTTCGCCACCACCAAGCGCGATGAACGTAGGGTGAATGAGCCGGGTCCATTAGACCTACTACCGCATGATCTATAAAACAAGGGAATTTTACCACCTCTACGAACTGGTGAGAGCGATCGTCAAAGCCAGGAATTACTGGAATTTCCATCTCAGAAGCAGGTTGAGGGTTATCGGGATCAGCCATATATATCCAGATATTCCCTTGGGCTTCGCGAACACTATAAGACTGCACGTCAAAACGACTCAAATCCATTTGCTGCTCCTCCACAAGAGAAGGTATCGCAGTGCAACGTCCAGCCTGGTTAAAGCGCCAACCGTGGTAACAGCATTCCACTTCTTGCCCATTGAATCTACCACAACTCAAGGGCACACCACGATGGGGACAAATGTCCGTCATCGCAGACACTTTGCCATCCTGGCCGCGAACTAACAGCACCGGTTCTCCTAAGAAAATGCGGCTGATCATCATACCTGGCTTGATTTGATCGCTAGGCAAGGCATAGTACCAAGTATTACGTAATACAAAATTATCGTTATTTTTCATAACTAATGGCGTCTGCCTTTGACACAACGAAAGTCCTGGTTTGTGGAAAGGAAGGTGATGCTTGAAAACATTCTTTCAGGTTTTTAACTGCTGTAGGTAAATTCAAGTAATACACTTTTTGGTCGTGTTCGTAATTCTCTCAGATTTAGGTTGTTCTGGGAGAATTGCAGGTTTGAAATTGCATTATTCGCCAGAAATTTGGACAAATACCGTTCTTTTACGCGGGCCATCCAACTCAAAAAACAACACAGATTGCCAAGTTCCCAAAGCTAATTTACCATCCACAATGGGAATTATCTCACTAGTGGTCAGCATCATTGCCATTAAATGAGAGTGAGCATTAATCGGCTCATCTTCTGGAACATCTCTTAAATGCAAATCATTATGTAAATAACTGTTTGATTCAGGTGCTAATTTTTGCAGGAAAACTTTTATATCTTCTAACAATCTGACTTCATTTTCGTTGATAGCTAACGCTGTTGTAGTGTGTCGAGAAAATACTAAAATTTGTCCATTTTTAATTGATGTTGAGGCAATAAAATCTTGAATTTGTGGGGTGATATTATGAATATTAATTTTTGGATCAGTTTCAATTTCAATTAACTTATTAATAATTGGCATCTGCTGAATCTTATATTTGGAATTGCGGACGAAGCACGCTAATACAGCTTAACGCCTTCTTGAAGGAGAGTAGGAGGTAGAAATTGCATGACTCCTAACTCCTAACTATAGTTTCCAAACCTTCCACTAATCTCTCTATACCTTCTTTTGCCGTCTCTTTTTGCAGCGCCCCATAAGCAACGCGCAGATAGCAGCCATTATCCATGCCAAAGGTTATACCTGGAATAACTGCTACTTTATGTTCCTGGATCAGTCTTTTGACTAACTCAAAAGCATCCATTTGGGTATGAACTTTGAGGAAAAAATAGAAAGCACCATTGGCGGGGGTAATGCTACATAAGCCTTGTAGACGGTTAAGGGAGTCTAGTACTAGTTGGCGGACTTGAGCCAACGCTCCTATATTACACTTCAAATACTCCTCTTTTGCCTGCAATGCCCCTAAAGCTGCATATTGAGAAATCACTGGCGGACAAATCAAAATTGTATCCTGGACTTTTTTGACGGCAACAAGTAAGTGTTTGGGAATCACCATGTAGCCAATGCGCCAACTGGCAAAACCGTATGCTTTGGAAAGGCTATAGAGAGAAATGGTGTACTCGCTACTATTAGCAAATGCACCAGGTGAAACGTGTTTTACCTCGTTATAGGTAAAGTATTGATATGCTTCATCGCTGATGTGGTAAATGCTGCGAGTGCCACAAATTTGATTTACTTGGCGCAATGCGGCTTCATCATACACGACTCCAGTGGGATTATTTGGCGAAATTGTCACCACAGCCCGTGTTTTGGGAGTAATTGCTTGAGCGATCGCTTCTGGGCGCAGTTGGTAATTTTCATCTGTCGCCACTAATACTGGACGACAACCAGCCATTGCGATCGCCATTTCGTGGTTGAAATAGTAGGGCGTATTCAGAATAATTTCGTCGCCTGGGTTAGTAATCACAAGAATGGCATTCATAAATGCCATATTGCTCCCTGCTGTCACAACGATGCAGTTTTTCCCATCGATCTCAATACCGTTGAAGGCTTGCAATTTTCCAGCAAGTGCTGTCAGCAAAGGGGGAATTCCCTCAACTGATTTGTATAGATTATTAGTTGGTTCGGCTAAAAATTTGGATAAAAATTCTATGGATTCAGGTGGTGGGTTGTAAGAAACAACACCTTGTCCTAGAGAGATTGTTCCAGGAGAGTTTTTAATCAGTTCCCCAACCACAGGAATAATCGGTGACTGTACCGCGTGCATACGAGAGGTTAGGGATTCCATGTTTCGATGCCTATAGACCTGACTTTAGTATCTTTGTAATATCATAAAAACCGACTAGTCATGACATTCATTTACTGATCACAACTGGCCGGGCGTAGTTCTATTTATATAAAAAACTCCAGCCACTCTTGAGCATGGAGAAGATTTACCAATGCTCCAAGTGGCGGGGGGCTATTCTGACTTTCCACAAAACGTGGAAAGTCAGTAACTCTTCAGCATGGAATCAAAGCCTCAGTGATTGCCGCAATTCCTCATCATTCCTTTACATAGCTTTAGTCATATCAATATAAACCCTGAAATACTTACCAAAAAATGATTAGAGCACTTACGTAACAATACGAACCGTAAAAATGTTCATTTTTAACAAAATGCTCATAGCAAGGGTTATATATTTTTATTTGCAAAAGGAAATTAAAAAAAGATTACGCCTCTACTTTTGCTAGTCGAGGTTGAGTCTGCATTCCCAAGCAAAATCTGGGAATGAGCCTAAAGCGAGAAGCATGAGG
>NNBV01002307.1_pt1 | contig 14865 bp, 13 predicted proteins | sample 1173771 | NCBI WGS metagenome assembly NNBV01 (sample SAMN07173938, study PRJNA388173) | plant metagenome | isolation source: symbiotic tissue sample KVS11 | place: Norway: Troms, Kvaloya island | reverse complement strand
GCAGCTTGCTGCGCTATTGAAAAAACATTAAATCCAAAGCAGATTGTGACGGAACTGAATATCACATTTTTATCAAGTTTCATTTTATCAGGTTATAAATTCATGCTGTGCATCCCAAAGGAGAATCATGTATTATTGCACCCCTTAAAAAAGGAGATACCTGCTATCATTGTTAAAACCATGCAAGGCCGCCTGCTCGCCATTACAGAAAAGCAAGTGCGCACCATGGCTACAGGTATTCCTGATTTCAGGTTCCTGATTACCGAAGATGTATTTAATGCTGAGTAATATTTAAAGCGATGAGCCATCACAAGTTGGGTAAACTTAAGCTCACCGATCAGGCTAATTATGAACTACTAACCACAGGAAATAACTAATAAACAATTAACTATATGGCAAAAGAAACAGCTAAAGAAAACCCGGTGACAGACGCATTGAGAAAACTAAAAGAAGAAGAAGCCGAAATAATGATCAAATTAAAACCGATCCAGGAAGCGATTGGTGCATTAGAAAAAATCGTTGACAAATCGGTGAAGAAAGTAAAATCATCAGGTGGTGCGAAAGACAACACTGAAGATGCATCCGGTACGGAAGAAAGTACTCAGGAAGATTCTCAGTAAGAGGATCATCATCACCCCTTTTTTCATCAAAGGAAATTGAAGTTGCAGTATTTAAAATCCTGCAACTTTTTTTATTTTATAGGAAGTCCTGACCGAAAATAGCTTATCAATAAAATCCAAAACGAACCACGGTTTAAGCACCTTAATTTCCCCTTTGAAATCGCAATCTTTCCAATGGAGGGTTTCCAACCTTCAAAAGGTTGGAAACCCTTTACAAAGTAATTAAATGCGCCAGCCCTCTGCAGCCTCCCGATCATTCTCCACAACCGGAAATTAATAATATCTTTGCCGATTATTTTTAAGAAAACATGATCTCAGTAGACGCGGTAACGGTAGAGTTTAACGGTTCGGCCCTTTTTAGCAACATCACTTTTAACATCAACGAAAACGATCGCATTGCCTTGATGGGCAAAAACGGAGCGGGAAAATCCACCCTGCTTAAAATTATCGCGGGCGTGAGTAAACCCACACGTGGAAAAGTGTCGGCCCCCGGTGATGCCGTAATCGCCTACCTTCCGCAGCATTTGCTCACCGAAGATAAGAACACGGTGTTTGAAGAAGCCTCCAAGGCCTTCTCCAAAATACTGGGCATGAAAACACGGATGGACGAGTTGAACCATCAACTTGAAACACGCACCGATTATGAATCGGATGCCTATTCCAAAATCATTGAAGAAGTATCAGAACTGAGTGAAAAATATTATTCCATTGAAGAGATCAACTTCGATGCAGAGATTGAAAAGACATTGATGGGGCTAGGCTTTTTACGTTCTGATTTCACCCGTTCAACGAGCGAGTTCAGCGGTGGATGGCGCATGCGCATTGAGCTGGCCAAAATTCTTTTACAAAAGCCGGATCTGATTTTATTGGATGAGCCTACCAACCACATGGATATTGAATCCATACAGTGGCTGGAAGATTTCCTGATCAACAATGCAAAGGCCGTTATTGTAATCAGTCACGATAAGACTTTTGTCGACAACCTGACTAACCGTACCATCGAAGTAACGATGGGGCGCATTTACGATTACAAAACCAACTACACCCATTATCTTGAGCTGCGTAAAGAAAGACGCGAGCAACAGCAAAAACAATTTGACGATCAGGCAAAAGAGATTGCCGATATACAGGGTTTTATTGACCGCTTTAAAGGAACCTATTCCAAAACACTGCAGGTGCAATCGCGCGTGAAGATGCTGGAGAAAATACAGATTGTAGAAGTCGATGAAGTAGATTCATCGGCGTTGAGTCTGAAGTTCCCTCCTGCTCCCCGCTCAGGAAATTATCCTGTCATTGCCGAAGGACTGACAAAAAAATATGGCGATCATGTGGTGTTTAAAGATTCATCTCTCACTATTGAGCGCGGTGAAAAAATCGCTTTCGTTGGTAAGAATGGTGAAGGTAAATCTACCTTGGTGAAAGCCATTATGGGCGAGATTGATTTCGAAGGCAAACTTCAACTGGGTCACAACAGTATGATCGGTTACTTCGCACAAAATCAGGCGGCACTTTTAGATGAAAGCATGACCGTGTTTGAAACCGTTGATCAGATAGCCGTAGGTGAAGTGCGCACCAAAATCAAAGACATCCTTGGGGCATTCATGTTCAGTGGTGAAAATATTGATAAGAAAGTGAAGATGCTTTCCGGTGGAGAGAAAACACGCCTTGCCATGATCAAGTTATTGCTGCAGCCTGTGAACCTGCTGATACTCGATGAGCCTACCAATCACCTTGATATCAAAACCAAAGACATCCTGAAAGATGCACTGAAAGCATTTGATGGCACACTGATTCTTGTCTCTCACGACCGTGATTTCCTTGACGGATTAGCAACCAAAGTATTTGAGTTTGGTAACAAGCGCATCAAAGAACATCTCGAAGACATCAATGGATTCCTTCGTAACAAGAAGATCGAGAACCTGCGCGAGATTGAGCGGAAATAGTTAGCGGGTAATAGTTTCATTGATTCGCAATATAATTTAGGCACACTGATTTCTACTCAATCAAGTTTAAGGTTAGTTTGGTTCAAACGCTCGGCGTTGAACCAAACTAACTAACAAGAAGTCAGTTCCTGATAGGTCGCTGGCGACCTATCAGGAACTGACTTCTTTATTCGCGGCCTGCTTACTCCATTGAAATGCAAGTTCTCACTCCCGCGTAGTGCTACAAACTTTCATCAGTACAGCATGTTGTAAAACAATATTCCTGCAGAGAGCCAGGAGGCTCTCATTTATTCTCTATCCACCACAAATAAGCATCATAATCAGTAACTGGAATTTCTCCGGCAACACCCAAAGCACGGCACATCGTAACAACCTGCGCCCGATGGTATGTACTATGATTCACAGCATGTAAAATATATTCGTAACGACTTTGAGTGCTATCAGAAGCTTTAATGGTTTTGATTAATTGTTCTTCGCCGAACAGAGATATCCCATCTATCAGCTTTTGAGAACTTAACAGAAGCTCAGAGACAACCTGCTCCACAGCATCCTGTTTCTCGGGTTGATCGAATGAAGGAATATGCTCATCTACGATGATGGAATACCAATAGAGCTGCGCAGCGAGAACATGTTGAAGTGTCCGGTCAATCGTTCTAAAGCTTGAATCATTGTCCTGGTAAAGAAGATAGTGATCTAAAGTCAGCAGCCAGGAAGTCTGGCGCTCGTTAGCCCAAAGATTGTAATGCAGAAGGCGCGTAGTCAGGTGTTGAAGATGCATAAAAGAAATTTAGGGGCAAAGATTATTTCCGGAGTAATACCTCTGCATTGTCACTCAAATAATTTTTAATTTAAATCTACTGCATTTCATCACATTCCGGCTCAAACATCGCTAAAAAAGGCATTAAAGCCCTCAAAATTCCGGTAGCCACAAATCACAAATTCCTTATCTTTGCAGCCAGCAATTTTTAAAGTAGTGATTAACCTGCAATTGATCCAACACTTTACATGGCATTATACAACCGTATTGATGGCCGTCTTCTCAAGGAGAAGATGCGATCAGCACCCGAAAAAAGGGTCACCATTTCATTTTACAACTACCACCACATCAAGGAGACCATCTTATTTCGTGATGAACTCTACAAAACGTTTGACACATTAGGCGTTCTTGGGCGCATCTACATAGCCAGCGAAGGCATCAATGCACAGATCAGTGTACCTGAAGCTAACCTTGATGTATTCAAAGAAAAACTATACGCTATTGAATGGCTTAACCAGGTGCGGCTCAACATTGCATTTGATGATAACGGCAAGTCGTTCTTCAAACTTAAGATACTGGTTCGCAAAAAGATTGTAGCCGATGGATTGGATGACAGCACGTTTGATGTAACCAATCAGGGTGTGCATGTGAATGCGGTTGAGTTTAATCAACTCGCTGCCGATCCGAACACCATGATTATCGATATGCGCAATCATTACGAAAGTGAAGTAGGTCATTTTAAAAATGCAATACTTCCTGATGTAGATACATTTCGTGAAGAGCTGCAGGTAGCAGAAGATTTAATGAACCAACACAAAGACAAGAATCTGTTGATGTATTGCACCGGTGGTATTCGCTGCGAGAAAGCCAGCGCTTGGATGAAACACCAGGGATTCAAAAATGTATTTCAGCTGAATGGTGGCATCATCAAATACGCGCAGGAAGTAAAAGAACAAGGGCTCGAAAACAAGTTCATCGGCAAGAACTTCGTTTTTGACGAGCGACTGGGTGAACGCATCACCGAAGATATCATTGCTTCGTGCCATCAGTGTGGCAAACCTTGCGATGATCATACTAATTGCAGGAACGATGGTTGCCACTTGCTTTTCATTCAGTGTAAGGAGTGTGCAGCAGAGTATAACAATTGCTGTTCGGAGGAATGCAAAAAAACCATTGAACTACCCGTAGAGCAACAGAAAGAAATCCGTAAAGGAATAAACAAAGGAAGGCAAGTATTTAAAAAAGGACGGTGGAGTAACCAGTTACAAGACATCGGTAACCAGTAACCGGAAACAACTATGATCAGGATAGGTATAATCAACATTTCAGATCGCGCCAGCAAGGGTGTCTATGAAGACCTTCCCGGCAAGGCGATTGCTGATTTGCTGAATGAATACCTGAAAAGCAAGTGGGAGAAAATATATGCAGTGATACCGGATGAACAAGAGCTTATCGAACAAACATTAATCACGATGGCAGATGTCGATCAGTGTTGTCTTATCATTACTTCAGGGGGCACAGGGCCATCGAAAAGAGATGTGACACCGGAAGCCACAGAAGCCGTGTGTGATAAGATGATGCCCGGCTTTGGCGAACTGATGCGGGCAGTAAGTTTGAAGTATGTGCCTACCGCCATATTATCAAGACAAACAGCGGGCATACGCAACAAAACATTGATTGTGAATTTGCCGGGGAAACCAAAATCGATACGCGAATGTCTCGAAGCTGTTTTCCCTGCTATCCCCTACTGCATCGACTTGCTGGAGGGACCGTTTCTGGAATGTAATGAAGAGGTGATGAAGCCATTCAGACCTCAAAACAAATAAAAGAATATGGCACGCATCAAATACTACTACGACACCGAAACGTGCAAATACGAGCGGATCAGAACCAGCACAGGAGACATCATTCTCAACATGCTGGGTATTTTTTCGCTGGCCATGATGATAGCCGGAGCGTTGGTAGGAATGCTTTTCTTCAGCAACATTTTTGAATCGCCTAAAGAACTCATGCTTCGCAATGAAGTGAAGGAGATGGAATTCTATTATGACAACATGAATACCGAGCTCGCACGCCTCGACAATATTCTTAAAGGCCTGGAGTATCGTGATGACAATCTCTACCGAAAAGTATTAGGTGCGGAGCCCATTGATAAATCGATACGTGAGGCGGGCATTGGTGGTGCCGAGCGTTACAAGGAAATACTGGACAAAGAGATCATACATGATGAATTGATTGTGAAGCTGACCAGCACTGTTGATCGTCTGAAAAGGAAAATATACATCGAATCAAAATCGCAGGACGAAGTAGTGCAACTGGCAGAGAAGAAAGAAAAATTATTTGCAGCTATCCCTGCCATACAACCTATTTCCAACAAGCAGCTGATTGCACTCGCTTCCGGTTTTGGTATGCGTGTGCATCCTATTTATAAAGTAAAGAAAATGCATGCCGGTATTGACTTTGCTGCCACCATAGGCACTCCCATTTACTCGACTGCCGATGGCGTGATTGATGTAGTGCAGGTGAACTTCAGCGGCTATGGAAAAATGATTGAGGTCGATCATGGATTTGGCTACCGCACGCGTTACGCACACATGCACGGGTTTGCTGTTCAGCAGGGCCAAAAGATAAAACGCGGTGAGTTGATTGGCTACGTTGGTAATACAGGGTTATCCACTGCACCTCATCTTCACTATGAAGTATTTATCAATGGCGTACACGTAAATCCGATCCATTACTTCTTTAATGATCTGAATGCTGCTGAATACGAAAAACTAATTGAGCTGGCTTCGGTGGAGAATCAGGCACTGGGACAATAGTATCGGATATCTTCCTTCTGAAAAGATCGCCAGGGATCTTTTCAGAAGAAAGATATTTAAAAATCCATTATCAGTCGAAAGACTTTATCGCAACAGTCCTGTATCGATCACTAATCTATGCAGTAGCCAACTCCGTTCCGCGGAAAGAACAACTCATCGCCCGATGTAATGTGCAGGCCGCGGATAGAATACTGTAATGTTAAAAAGTTCGCCAGCGAACTTTTTAACATTACAGTATTTAGAATTCATTGACTGTTCAGGCGCTGGCGCCTGAACAGTCAATGAATTTCTTTAGCGCGGCCTACTGGCTTAATCTGTGCAACACATTTACTCCCCGCGCAACGAAGTACATCTTTCCAATAGCATACTCACGCGAACAAATTACTCCTTTAACTTATTCTGATTAATAGCTGATGCGGGAATGTCGTCTTTGCTGGCGCATGGAAGGATGAAACTTTATAAAGCAGCAGGTCATAGCTTCTTCTATTGCTAATGACAATTAATTATAAGATTAGTTTTTAGCATTACTTTGAATAGGATTTAAACAAGCAACAGAATTTACTTATTATTGAATCCGCAATTAATAATTTACCCCATTACCTACCCTGCTATGAACAATGATGAAGTGCTGGATTTCAGCTTGCCCGGCGACAACAACCTGCCTGAATATGAAATAGTGAGTCTGAATAAATTCCTGCTGCTCTCCTTTCTCACCTTCGGATTATATGAACTTTGGTGGACGTATAAATCATGGACCTTCTTCAAAGAGAAGGAATCATTGGATGTAAACCCAGCCGCCAGAACCCTCTTTGCTATTTTCTTCCTCACCAGCTTATTCGAAAAAATAAAACGGTTTGCCAATCTGCACGGATATAATGCTTCCTACCCAAGCGGCCTGTTAGTCATCGCTCTCTTTCTCCTCAACATCTTTTCGCGCTTACCACATCCGTTCTGGATAGTAAGTATTGTCTCTGTGCTCTGCTTTATTCCTCCTGTCAATGCATTGAATTATGCCATCCGGAATTCCAGGCAATATACTGTCATCGATAAGAATGGGTTAAATGGACGTCAGATTGTTCTTGTAATTATTGCCGGCCTTCTCTGGGCATTTATTATCATAGGCTTGATGGCTTAATACCTCATCTTTCAAAAAGGATGAAGATACAGGAGATTAAATCTGGTATGCTTGTTGTTTAGGATGTCAGGGATATTATATCAATATTCGGCTACCTAAAAGATTACATTATCAAAACCACATCTAAATCCTATTCTATGAACATTGTCAAGTTGTGCGTTACTGCCTTTTTTTCTTTCGCTCTTATTTTGTCAAGTGCCTATGCACAGCAGGAACCTGGCCGCGGCTCGGTTACCGTATTTTCTGAAGCGGGTGAAAACTTTACACTCTACCTCAATGGCGATCAGAAAAACACCAGCCCCGCAAAACGTGTCGTAGCTGACAACATTACCGAGGTGCCCGTCTCTTTTCGTATTGTGTTTGAGAACTCCGTCATTCCTGAGTTAACAAAGAAAGGGTTGAGAGGAGGTACACATTGCCTGTATGCCATTGTGAAAAATAAAAAAGGGGAACACGTTTTGAGAATAAATGAATGTAAAGATGAACCTGCCCAGGCAGTCGTTGAGGCCGTTACAACTGTCGATCAGCCTGTAGGCACCGAACCCGCCAATCCGGCACCCGCACAATTATCTGCTTCATATGCCAACGGAGTGATTACCATTAATGACGGAAGAACCCTTGCTGTAAAAAAAGTAAAGACCAATGGCATGACCTATCCGCGATTGATCATGACGGCATTACCGGGAGCGCAGGCTTCCATCGCTTATGATGATAATGATGAGAAGTATGCTGCCGAAATCCCTTTCTCTTATGAAGTAAAAGATTACTCCAATAACAACGCGTATCTCACACTGACTGTAAATGAAGGTGGCCCGGCCAAAACCTGGCATGTAAAGCTGCAAAACGTTAACGGCTATGATCTGAAAATTGAATAGTCAGAACAAAAACAATTCAGGGATTGAGTAAGGCAGGTCAAAATGATCTGCCTTTCTTCGTATGTATAGCTTTACAGCCAAAGGAACCTGCTTATTAAACCTTGCGCTTTGCTTACCTCCTGTTATCTTAGCGGATACAAACCCGCATGAGTAAACTTATTCTTATCACCGCACTGACGTTATCATGGTCGATCGTGTTTTCACAAGGCTGCAGCGATGCCGGCTTTTGCACCATGGGTGCCATGAAGCCCGATCAGCCATACAATAAAAAGATCGCCATCAAATTAAGGTCGATGGACATCAGCTTCTATCGGGGCACCACTACGCTTACGCCCATTATCTATGTCGCTACTGCTGATCTGAGTTTCAGCATCGGGCAGAAGGCCAGCTTTCAGGTGAAACTGCCTTATCAGGTTGTACATGGGGCGCTTGCTAAAACATCAGGCGTTGGCGATATCTCCCTTTGCGTAACACGAAACATCTATACTTCCGATCAGTTCGAGATCAATCTTTCCGTAGGTGGAAAAATTCCTACCAATAGATCAGACAAGCAGGATGAAGAAGGAAACTATCTGCCCATGTATTACCAAACCAGTCTTGGCAGCTACGATTTCATCACGGGTATCTCATTAAAAAGTCGCAAGTGGTTAATTGCTACTGGCATTCAACATCCGTTCAATAAAAATAACAATCAGTTTTTATGGAGCCGCTGGAAGGGAGATCCCGACGAACTCACTTATATGCAGCGCTACCCCCAGGCTAATCAGCTCCGACGTGGCACTGATGTGATGTTGCGCATCGAACGCAACTTTCGTTTCTCACAATTCAACTACTCCATCGGGGTGCTGCCTATACTCCGTGTAAACAATGATGAAATTGAAAATGAAGCTGGTGTGACGGTGAAACCAAAAGGAGCAAAAGGATTAGCCATGTCGGGCATTGCTACGATGGGTTATAATTTCAATGTGCGCTCGGGTGTGAAGTTGCTGATAGGACATGTGGTGAAGTTCGGTGATTTCGTTATCCAGCGTGACCGCAATCCGGATGGACTTACTCGGGAATTCGTTTCTTCACTTACCTATACTTATCGCTTCTGATTCCAATGAAGAAACTTCTACTCTTTGCATTTACGATAGGCATTCTTATTCCTGCAACAGCACAACGTAAAACCACCCCGAAACAGAAAGCTCCTGAAAAAGAAATTCTTTTAAAGAAAGACAACGATGCGTTAAAAAAAGAAAGTCAGCTTCAGCAGGAAACGATTCTAAAGAAAACCGATCAGCTCATTCAGTCGAATGAAACCGCACAGGCACTCACGCTCATCCATGAAGAGTTAAATAAAAAACCAGAAGCCGACTTTACGATTCTGCTTGAAAATAAAGAATCGGAAATCCTTATCATGCTAGGGAAATTAACTGAAGCCGAAGCATTGCTTCTATCGGTTAAGCAAAAGAATACGTCCGAATTTTTACAAGCCGTTACGCTTACTAATCTTGGAAACCTGTATCTGAACAAAGGAAGAAATGACCTTGCACTAGAATCACTGCAAAGTGCGCTCACCCGGTTTCAAAATACAGGTAAGTCCAATACGAAGGAAGCAGCGCAATGCCTTGCCAACCTGGCATTGGGTTACACCTACACCGGCAAATACAATCAGGCGGAAGACAATGGATTGCTTGCCCTACAGATTCGTCAGCAACTTTTTGGAGAGAATAGTGAAGAAACAGCAGCCTCCTACAATGACCTTGGTCTGGTATATACCACGGTAGATCCTGATAAAGCACTGGAGTATTATGATAAAGCACTGCCTATCTATGAGCGGCTGCATGGAAACACGCATCCTAAAATTGCCATTGCCAATACCAACAGCGGTTTTATTTATCGTGAGCTGGAATTGTATGGCGATGCGGTGAACGACTTTGAAACTGCCCTGGCGATATGGAAGAAGATTTACCCCAACGGCCATCCCAATGAAGCCTTTGTTCTTTCTAATCTTGGAAAGACGTATGTGAAGATGAAGAACGTAAAAGCAGCGGAAGAATATTTTCAGAATGCATTGGTCATCTATCAGAAAGCATATGGAACAAAACATCCGGAGATTGCCTCCACACTTAATCAGATAGGAACACTGAAGCTGAATGCAGGCAAATACGATGAAGCTATTCAGGACTTTCAGAAAGCCATCGTTGCCAACGTGAGTAATTTCAATGAAACCAACGCAGAAAAGAATCCTGCCATAGTCGATTTCTATAATGGCTACGTTTTACTTTATTCTCTTCGCATGAAAGCAGAATCATTGGAAACGCGCTATGCTGGTAAGACATTAAAATTGAAAGATCTTGAATACGCGATGGCTTCGCTTCACTCCTGCGACACATTGATTGACAACATCCGGCATCACAGCACAGATGAAAGCGACAAGATTGCGCTGGGCGAACAGGCCAACGAAGTATATGAAGATGGCGTGCGCATAGCGCAATCCATGAGTGAGATGACCGTTCATTCCAACCACTATCGTGAAACAGCCTTTTACTTTGCTGAGAAAAGTAAATCAGCCGTACTACAGGAAGCCATTGCCGATGCGAATGCAAAATCGTTCGCTGGCATTCCGCAGGCGCTGGTGGAAGAAGAAAAACGGATTAAGTTCTCTTTGACTTTTCTCACCCAGAAGCTTTCGCAAAAACCGGCAGCAGAAGAAGAGAAGTACCTGCGCGAGTCCATCTTCCATCTCAACCGCGAGTACAATGACTTCATCAAAAAACTGGAGAAAGAATTTTCTAACTATTATAACCTGAAGTACAACCAGGCAGCACCTACTATCGCTAATCTCCAGAAAGCCCTCGACGATAAAACAGCCATCGTCAGTTTCTTTATCTCCGAAAGTCACCACCGCATTTACCAGTTTATCATTACCCATAAAAAATTCACCATCCGCAACCTCACCTTACCGGATAACTTCGACCGGCTGACGAAAGGGTTTACTAACAGCCTGTATTATTCCAACAGCGAAAGTTTTACTGAAACCGGATTACAGCTCAGCAAAATTCTTGCTCCTCACCTGCCATCACATATTGATGAATTGATTATTATTCCTTCCGGTAAACTGGGTACACTTCCTTTTGAAGCACTACCCTATCGCAAAACAAAGGCAGCTGACTTTGCTTCGGTTGACTATCTGTCCGGCAGGTATGCGGTAAGTTATGAGTTCTCTGCAGGGCTGATTGCACAGAAGGCCAATGAACTTATAAGTACGATAGCCCCTACTATCTTCCTTTGTGCTCCTGTAGAATTTCCTGAAAAGGATAACCTGAATGATCTGCCCGGAACGGAACAGGAAGTAGCCACGATAGCAAGTCTTTTTGCTACTGCTTCCGCCTCTGTGGTAAAACACAGTGATGCCAATGAGAGCCGGGTTAAATCCAACGATCTGAAAAATTTCAGCTACCTGCACTTTGCTACACATGGTGTAGTCGATGAGAATGATCCGGAACAATCACGCATTTTCCTCAACACCAATAATGATGAAGATGGAAATCTGTTCGCCGGTGAAATCTATAACCTTGATCTTAATGCTAAGCTTGCTGTTTTATCTGCCTGCCAGACAGGGCTTGGAAAACTTTCCAAAGGTGAAGGTGTGATTGGCTTATCCAGAGCGCTGATCTATGCGGGCTCAAAAAATCTGATTGTATCTTTCTGGAGCGTAGCCGATGAATCGACTGCATTGCTGATGACTGATTTTTATAAGTTTCATTTACAGCAGAAAATGAGTTTCAGAAAAGCACTTCAGCAATCAAAAATAAAAATGATGAAAGAAGGCAAGTTCAATTCACCTTACTACTGGGCTCCTTTTGTATTAATTGGAAATTGATTGGAGAAGAGAACCCGACACATTCAGTAGTCGTGGTCTGGGCCACAACTACTGATGTAATCAGGTACACAGTGATAACGCTATGGCAAAGCTTCTTACTGTGTTTTTGATATCCCAAAGTAGAAACATCGGTTTCAAATTTCCTATATAGGTAGCAAGGCAAGACTTGCAAAAAGGAATAAAATGGCTTTTTTTGCATCGAAAACGCAGAAAATGTTATTCCACAAAGAATCCACAGGTTATCCACACGGTTCATTATAAACTATGATTGAAGATTCTTACAAACAGCGTGGATTAAGGAATAAACTGGTCAAAAAACTGCGTTTAAAGGGCATTAAGGATGAGCAGGTACTGAATGCAATCGGTAAAGTGCCCCGTCATGTTTTCTTCAATACGGCCCTTTTAAGCCATGCCTACGAGGACAAGGCTTTTCCCATCGGCCAGGGCCAGACTATCTCCCAGCCTTTTACGGTGGCTTTCCAAAGTGAGAAGCTGGAAATCAAAGCCGGAGACAAAGTGCTGGAGATCGGCACAGGATCAGGCTACCAGGCCAGTGTATTGCTGGAGTTAGGTGCAAAGGTGTTTACCATCGAGTACAACCGTCAACTCTACGATCATACCAAAGATTTTCTGCCTACGCTGGGCTACAAGCCTTTCTTCCTTTACGGTGATGGCTCAAAAGGATACCCGGCTCGGGCTCCTTACGATAAAATTATTGTTACTGCCGGTGCACCGATCATTCCTGTTGCATTGACGGATCAGCTTAATGAAGGGGGCATTCTCATCATCCCGGTAGGTGATCGCACCAGGCAGATGATGATCAAGATCAAAAAAGAAAAAGGGAAACTGATAAGAGAAGAGTTCGATTACTTTGCCTTTGTGCCTTTGTTAGGCGATGATGGATGGAAATAAAGGCATAAAAAAAGGGCTGCCACTAAAAGGCGAAAGTGACAGCCCCGAATTGAAGTGATTCAATTATCAAATGAGAAAGCCTCTACTCTGACTCATTCAATTTCCTACTCACCAAATAACCGAAAATGATTCGTTCATCTTCGCCCACGTCACTCCAAAATCTGTATTATCTGATTTATTAATTAGCTGAGTTGCTGAAGGGATAAGGAATTTTCCTGTATCTTTTTTCAGTTAAACGCTTAATGCGCTGTGGCACATTCATGCTTAAGGTCGTCAGTCTTCTTAACTGATGCCAGTGCAATCGTGCCGGAGCTGAACTTCCGTCTTCTTCCAGTCTTGGAAACAAGACTTTAACTAAAAGATAGGAAAGACCAAGGAAGATAGCGTAAGCTCCTACGATGTATACAAAGATTAATAAGATGTCCATTGCTATAGTTGTTTCCTGTTTCATAGAAAAAACTACGCCAAACCAATTAAAGGCATTTTAATGCCAAAAGCGGATGAATTACTCACTATTCTGAGGATTTAATACCCAACTTTTGCAAAAAATTCCTCAGCTGAAGTGATTGTTTTAATCAGAACCGAAGGAGAAATGATTTGAGATTTGAAAAATCATTAGTCATAGCAATCGTTTTCTTTTCCTTCGATAAAAACACATTCAGTTTATCAGGCAATTCAAGTGGTGTGTTTAATACCTCTTCCACTACTTCCTTAAACTTACCGGGATGTGCAGTCTCCAGGAATATTCCGGGTACGTTATCATTATGCTCTTTACTGTACTTATTCAAACCCAGATAGCCAACTGCTCCATGGGGATCGAGAGTATAATTATATCTGCTTAACACTTCTACCATGGTCGCTTTCGTTTCCTCATCAGTGAAATGATAACCGGTAATGTCTTTGCGCATAGCGGATAGATCGGACTGATACAAATCAAGCATGCGGGCAAAGTTGCTTGGGTTTCCTACATCCATGGCGTTGCTGATGGTTTGTCTGGACGAACGGGGAGCAAACGTTCCGGATTGCAAATAGGCCGGCACTATATCATTGGCATTGGTAGCGGCTACAAACTGTTTCACAGGAAGTCCCATTTTCTTCGCGATCAACCCTGCAGTAAGGTTTCCAAAGTTGCCGCTTGGTATGGCAAACACGACTTCCTTCGCGTCTTTACCTAACTGAGCAAATGCACGGAAGTAATAAAACATCTGTGGAATGAGTCGTGCCATGTTGATGGAGTTGGCTGAAGTGAGGAAGAGTTTGGTTCGCAGTTCCACATCCAGGAATGCTTCCTTCACCATGCGCTGGCAATCATCAAACGTTCCGTCAATTTCCAGGGCAGTGATGTTTCCTCCTAATGTTGTGAATTGCTTCTCTTGTATCTCACTTACTTTACCAGAAGGATAAAGTACAACTACTCTTGTTCCCGGCACATTCAGAAATCCATTGGCCACTGCACTACCTGTATCACCCGAAGTGGCAACCAGTATAGTCACTTCCTTATCCTGTTGCTTTGCATAATAGCCAAGCAATCCCGCAAGGAAACGCGCACCGAAATCTTTGAACGCCAGCGTGGGTCCATGAAACAATTCCAATGAATAGTAGTCACCTACCTTTACCAAAGGAGCTTCGAACGTGATGGTCTGATCAATGATCTTTTTTAGCTCTGTATCCGGAATATCACCACCAATTAAATGACTGGCTACTTCGAACGAAAGTTCAGGAAATGATTTAGCGTGTAATTCACGAAAGAACTGATCCGGCAAGCGGGGAATGGTTACCGGCATGTACAAACCATTATCCGGTGCCAGCCCCTGCAGTACGGCCTCTTTCAAACTAACTCTGGTCTCTTTATTATTTGTACTATAAAATTTCATAGCGTGTTAAGTGTGAATTTCATTACTTCTTTATTACTCCCTTACTCCTCGGTCTGTGTCCT
>NNBV01002955.1_pt1 | contig 14868 bp, 7 predicted proteins | sample 1173771 | NCBI WGS metagenome assembly NNBV01 (sample SAMN07173938, study PRJNA388173) | plant metagenome | isolation source: symbiotic tissue sample KVS11 | place: Norway: Troms, Kvaloya island | reverse complement strand
ATCACTACCAAAAAAGGTAAAAAAGGTGATTTCTCAGTTGAGTACAACCTGAATTACATGGAGGACAGAGCATTCAATAATACCGATTTTCAATATGAATACGGCCAGGGATTGAATGGTGTTAAACCGACTAATGCAACACAGGCACAAGCTACTTCACGCATGAGTTGGGGAGGAAAACTGGACGGAAGTATGTTTACTCAATTTGATGGAAATCAATATGCCTACTCCGCATATAAGGATAATATAAAAGATTTTTATCGTACAGGGTCTTCATTCACCAATACCATAGCTGTTTCCAAAGGTGGCGAAAATGGTGCATTCCGTATCTCTGTTTCCAACCTTGATAACAACTCCATCGTACGCAACAGCGGTCTGGATAGAAAAACCATAAACCTCAATGTGGAACAAAAGATTACGAGCAAACTCTCTATTAATGCTGTAGTGAATTTCCTGGATGAGCAATCTAAAAACAGGGCTCAGCTTAGTGATGGTCCGCTAAATGCCAATAACGGCTTGTTTCTTGCAAACAATATCAATGAGAATATCCTGGCTCCCGGATATAATCCAGCAACCGGATTTGAAACACGTTATGGTGATGATGAGTATGCGACCAATCCATGGTTCGTTGTTAATCAATACGTAAACAACATCAGCAGAAAACGCCTGATCTCTTCTTTATCTACGCGCTATGATCTAACCGATTGGTTGTATGCACAAGCCCGGTTAGGATATGATCAATCCAATGACGGAGTTTTTAAAGTAGAACCCTGGGGAACAGCTTACACGCAAAACCAGCATGGTAATCTTCAGGAGCAATCATCTGCATTGACGTATGAGCTAAACACGGATGCATTAATTGGAGTAACCAAAGACATTACCAGTGACTTTAGCATTGATGCTTTGATAGGCGCCAACATGCGTAAAAATCAATGGGAGTACCAAAGAGTTGCTGGTAGCAATTTTATACTTCCTTATTTCTACACACTGTCGAATGTGCTTACAGTAAATACTAATCCCGGTGATAATTATAAATTCACCAAGAAACAGGTTAACTCTGCATATTACTCTGTCGAATTATCCTACAAGCGGTTCCTCACTTTAAGTACTACTGGCAGATATGACACCTATTCTACTTTGGCTAATCGTGATAAATCGTTGCGCAGAATATTTACCCCTTCAGTATCCGGAGCATTCATTTTCTCTGAGCTTGCAAATATTCCCAGCCTGAGTTCTGGTAAGCTTCGGGCAAGCTGGGCAAATACAGGAGGCGAGCCGGCAGATCCTTATAAAACTTCTCTATACTATAGTTTAGGTAGTCCATTAAATGGAATTCCTGTAGGATCTTTCAGCACCGACCAGCCAAATCTTTTTCTTAAGCCATTCAGATTAACGGAACTTGAGATTGGAACAGAGCTGAAGTTTTTCGAAAACCGTGTGGGATTAGATCTGGCCTGGTACACTCGTAAAACAAAAGACGAAATCATGCCTGCATCCTATAGTTCATCTACCGGATTTACCAGTGGCTTTGTTGGAACAGGATCTACCCGAAACACGGGATTAGAAGTACAAGTAACAGGCACACCCGTGAAAAACAGCAACTTCAGCTGGACAATTACTGCTAACGTCACAACAGTGAAGAACACCATTCTTGAAACAGATGCGGATGGGAAAAATCAAACACTGGGAAGTAACCGAGGAACACTTGGCAATGCTGTAACTGCATTCGTAAAAGGTTACTCAGGTCCGCAGATACTGGCGTATGATTATAAACGCAGTGCATCGGGTGACATTATCGTCGATGATCAGGGGCTTCCTGTACAGGGAGATTTGATTAAGATGGGTAGCGTTTTGCCGAAGTGGTACGGTGGATTAACCAATACTTTTAACTACAAGGCATTAAGCTTCTCTTTCCTTATCGATTACAACTTCGGTAATAAAGTGCTTTCAGCAACTGAATATTATTCCATCTACAGAGGCCTTAATAAAATGACGTTGGAAGGAAGAGAAGGAGTTGTGACAGGAGTAACTGAAGGAGGCACTCCAAACTCAGTGACTGCTTCTGCTCAAAATTACTATGCAGCGGTGGCTCAGCGTATCACATCCACCAGCGTGGTAGATGGCGACTACATTAAACTGCGCCAGTTAACACTTGGATATATGCTATCCGAATCGGTGTTTTCAAAAGTTCCATTTGTACGATCTGTTCAGATTTCATTAGTTGGTCGTAACCTGGCCATCTTAATGAAGAAGTCAGACAATATTGATCCTGAATCCAGCTTTGGATCGAATGTGAAGTATTATGGAATAGAAGGTACCAGCTTACCTTCCACACGCTCATACGGTGTGAATCTCAACTTTAAATTCAAATAATCATCATCCTTTAAAATATGAAGATGAAAAAAGTGATAAGATATTTTGCGCTGGCAATAGCTGTTGTGGCTACCAGTTGTGATGGAGATTTTGATAAGATCAATACCGATCCAACCAAATCTTCGCCACAGAGTTTTGATGCGAACTATTTCCTGTCGTCCAGCCAATGGAATTACCTGGATGGTACGATGGGATACAACGGTCCTACTTTATTCCAAAGCGGGTGGGTACAATTGATGGCTTCCACTTCTTCAGGTGGTGCCAATTACTATACTAACATGGACAAGTACGTTGCATCAGGAAGTACTTCCGATTATATGGGACGTAGCTGGAATAGTTGCTACCGTTCTGCCAGTCTTGCCAAAGAGATGGTAGATCTTACCAGCGCAGATCCTGACAAAGTAAACCTGACAGCAACAGGAAAAATAATGATGATTCTTAATGCTCAGTATGTGACTGACGTTTATGGAGATGTTCCTTATACCGAAGCGGTCCAGGCAAAAACAGGCAACACGCTTCCTGTGTACGATACGCAGCAGAGTCTTTATCCATTGTTACTTAGCGATCTGGAGGCAGCAATCAAAAGTCTGGATGCAAGTAAAGTAAAGCCATCGGCTGATCTTTTTCCATATAAAGGCGATGTTGCCAAATGGAAAAAATTTGGATACTCATTGATGCTGCGTATGGCCATGCGCCTGACCAAAGCGGATTTGACAACAGCAAAAAAATATGCTGAGATAGCATACACCGGAGGAACATTCACCAGCGCAGATGATGATGCTTATGTGTTGTGTAATAATGCGAACGGATATACCAATGATTACGCACGTGACTTTACTACGGCTGCTGATTTTTATCAGTTGAAATGGAGTAAGGTGATGATCGATTACCTGAAATCAACCAACGATCCTCGTTTAGGTATTATCGCTGAAGTATCTAAAGATGGAGTTGCTGCCAATCAAACCGTAGGTCTGGAAGGTAATAATGATCCTGCTATACAGTTAGGTTTACCAAACGGATACGATCTGAACGGAGGTACTACAGATATTTCAACTGCACCGGGTTATCCTGGAGCATCTCCTAAAGATCCAGCTGTAGCAGGCGATGCGGACGCTCCTGCCGGAAAATACTCCAGGCCTAAAACATCTGTTTATGGCAATCGGGATGCTCCTGTGTTTGTTCTTACTTATGCACAGACAGAGCTTCTGTTGGCGGAAGCTGCCTTCAGAGGGTTTAGCGTTGGAAGTTCACCAGCCACTCATTACGCGAATGCAGTGACAGGTGCAATGCTTTCACTCGCTCCATTCGGTGCAAAAGCGGTGATTACTTCAACAGATGCAACAGCGTATGCCACAGCTCATCCATTGATTGCAGGAAGCGAACTTAAAATGATCAACGAACAGTACTGGGCTACCTGTGGCACACAGTTAAATTTTGTTGATGCATGGAATAACTGGAAGCGATCCGATTATCCTAAACTTACTCCCGTGGTGTATGCCGGAAATTTCTCAGGTGGTGTCATCCCAAGAAGACAACCCTATCCAACTTCAGAAAGTACGCTGAACGGTGTCAATAACAGAGTGGCTGTAAATGCACTGGCAGGTGGTGATACATGGGTTGCCAGAACATGGTGGGATAAATAATCAATAGAAAATCCTTTTTTAAAGAGGCTGAATATATGTTCAGCCTCTTCTTTCTAATCCCTTTCGATAAATTTTGGGTATGAATGATAATCACATGAAGTGTTCATCCGTATATTCCATAAAGATGATTTATTGCTTATTGCTCATTGTGGCATCATGGAATAGTGAAGCACAGGAAAAAAAACTCTTTACCCAGCTAACTCCGTCAGGCACAGGAATTAATTTTCGAAACCAGATTGTTGAAAACCTGCAATTCAATGCGCTCACTTATCAAAACCTGTATAATGGTGGCGGTGTAGCTGTTGGCGATATTAACAATGATGGACTGGAGGATATTTACTTTATCTCCAACATGGGCCTGAATAAACTTTATCTCAATCTTGGAGATTTAAAGTTCAAAGACATTACAATAGCCGCAGGCGTATCAGGCCGTGAGGGCTGGAAAACCGGTGTTACCATGGTAGACATCAACGGTGATCATCTGCTCGACATTTATGTTTGTTACTCCGGCAAAACAGATGCGGAGAAAAGAAGAAATCAGTTTTTTGTAAATAAAGGCGACCTCACCTTTGAAGATAAAGCAAAAGAATATGGCCTGGATGACAATGCCTATTCGACTCACGCTGCATTTTTAGATTATGATCTTGATGGAGATCTTGACATGTTCTTACTGACAACCAATGTCAAAGTAATACACGATATTGAATACAAACAGGCACGTAAAGTGAAACACCCTTATGCAGGTGATAAATTGTTCCGCAACGATAAGGGACATTTTACAGAAGTAACCGAAGCGGCAGGTATACTTTCCAATGCTTTGGGATTTGGGTTGGGTGTAGCCGTTGCCGATATCAACAAAGACGGATGGCCGGATATTCATATTTCCAATGACTACATGGAACCTGACTACCTCTATATCAACAATAAAAACGGCACCTTTACCAATAGGCTGTCTGAATCCCTTCAGCACATTTCGCAGTTCTCTATGGGATCAGATATTGCTGATATTAATAATGATTCATGGCCTGACATCTTTACCACGGACATGTTACCGGAAGACAACAAGCGTCAGAAACTTTTATATGGTCCGGAAAATTATGAGCAGTATGTATTGCAGGTCATGAATGGTTTTCATTTTCAGAATATGCGTAATATGCTTCACCTCAATAATGCAGACGGCACTTTTAGCGAAATAGGACAGCTGGCAGGAATATCGAATACTGATTGGAGCTGGGCTCCATTATTTGCAGATTATGATAATGACGGATGGAAAGACCTGTTCGTGACCAATGGCTACTTCCGCGATTATACCAATCGCGATTTTTTAAAATTTAAAGGCGACTATTATTTTAACAAAGTGGTTAACAATGAAAAAATCGATACGCTCGAATTAAGCAGTTCGATGAAGTCCACTCCTCTCCATAATTATATTTTCCGCAATAACGGCAACCTCACTTTTACAGACCACAGCAAAGACTGGGGTTTTGAAAAAAAAGGATTTTCCAATGGTGCCGTATACAGCGACCTGGACAATGATGGTGACCTGGACCTCGTTGTCAATAATCAAAATGAAACAGCATCGATACATAAAAATCTTTCGCGCGAACTAAATACAGATAATAATTTCATTGCGTTACAACTGAACAGCACCCGTCAGAATACCCGGGGATGGGGAAGTAAAATAGAAGTGTATTGCAATGGAAAGATGCAATATGCCGAACAGATGCCGGTACGAGGCTATCAGTCCACCGTGAGTGATCGTATCCACTTTGGGATTGGTATTGCTACAGTGATTGATTCTATTAAGATCATATGGCCGTATGGAACATATACCTCTCTCTATGCGATAAAGGCAAATCAAATGATTGAGGTGGACGAATCATTAGCTGAAAAGAAATCATTACCGCTGCCAAATAGAGTTCCTGCATTTACCGCTGTGTCCACATTAGGGTATCAACATGAAGAGTATGGTGCCAATGATTTTAAACGTCAGCCATTGCTCCTCACCATGCTTTCACCTTGCGGACCTGTCATGGCTGCAGCCGATGTAAATGGGGATGGTCTCACAGATATTTATGTGGGAGGCGCCCAGGGAAGTTCCGGCAAATTACATTTTCAAACCGCTACCGGAGCGTTTAAGGTTTCCGAAGATGGATTCAATAATGAAGGGACACATTATACTGATGCCGATGCTTTATTTTTTGATGCCGATAAAGATGGTGATGCTGACCTGTACATTGTCAGTGGTGGGTACCATGAGTACAAAGAAAATGACCCGGCACTGCAAGACCGTTTGTATATGAATGATGGTCATGGAAAGTTGATCAGATCGGTCGATGCGCTTCCGGCAATGGGAAATTCCAAATCATGTGCTCGTGCTATGGATTTTGATCAGGATGGAGATCTCGACTTATTTGTAGGTGGTCGTGTCATCCCTGGTGAATATCCGCTGTCAGGCGGAAGCTACCTGTTGTTGAATGATGGCACAGGGCATTTTAAAAATATAACAGCAACGGTTGCCCTGTCCTTCCAACAGCTTGGAATGGTAACCGATGCAATTCCTTTTGATGCAAATACCGATGGCTTCACTGATCTTCTTGTAGCAGGTGAATTCATGTCATTAAAAGTATTTCTAAATCAAGAGGGGAAAAACTTCAAAGAAGGAATCGATTATTTTGATAACGATCAAAGTGGAATGTGGTCACGCTTAATTACGGCCGATTTTGATCACGATGGTGACATGGATTTCGTTGCCGGAAATTTTGGATCAAACTCCCAGTTAATAGCCTCTCCTACTCAACCTCTCTCCTTAACCTATAAAGACTTTGATAAAAATGGTTCTATAGATCCAATCATGAGTTCATTCATACAAGGCAAATCGTATCCCTTTGCAAGTCGCGATGAATTACTCGATCAAATGTATGGCATGCGTAAAAAGTTTACCAATTACGAATCGTACTCCGATGCACAACTGGCAAATATCTTCACTAAGGATGAATTGAAGGATGCCACAGTGCATGAAATCGCTACACTTCAAACTACCTATTTTGAAAATCGTAATGGCAAATTCATAGCACATTCTCTTCCCATAGAAGCACAGTTTGCACCCATCTACGCTATGGAGGTAATCGATTATAATAAAGACGGGAATCCGGATTTTATACTGGCAGGTAATCAGCGCGCTATACGCATCCGGTTAGGAGTAATCGATGCTAATTATGGTCAATTGTACGAAGGTGATGGAAAAGGCAATTTTAAATATATACCCCAGCAAGCTTCAGGATTTCATGTCGATGGTGATGTGAGATCCATGCGCAAAATAACCATCAACCAAAAAGAGCATATTCTTTTTGGTGTGAATAATAATAAAGTGGAAGGTTACCAGCTAAGCAAATGACACAAAAAAGGCTCTTATCATTTATCATTTTTATCTTCTTTATTAATGATATCGTAGTTAGCCAAAAAGCTTCAGCCGATTTTGATGAGGCCAGTGAATTTTCAAACAATGCGTTTCATCTTTCTGAAGTAATGATTCATGATGTAGCGAATCCTCCAGCAGCCAGTCGGTTTTACGCTTACGCCATGGAGGCAGCACATCAGGCTATATTGATTGGTACGGATCACTCCCTGTCTTTTGACAAGTTATTTCACACTGCGCCCGCTTTTAATTTCACTATTGCACCGAAGAACCTTAACAAATCTCTTTGTGCCAATTATGCCATGCTGGAAACCGGGCGTTTGATGATGCCATCGGGTCACCTGCTCCGGGAGAAACAAGAACAACTTTTAGATCGCTACAGAAAAAAAAGACATTTGTCGGGTAAAGATATTTCATCCACAGTGAAGCAAGCTGAATGGATTGCTGCCAAAATAGTTGAGTATGCCAGGGGCGATGGTTATACTAAGCTTAGCACATTAAAACGTTATACACCGCAAAAGACAGAAGGACACTGGTATCCAACACCACCTGAGTACATGCTTCCCGTAGAAGCCCATTGGTCAACGATACGTCCTTTTTTTATTGCTTCCAGTTCATCATTTGCACCATCACCTCCAACCCCGTTTAGCACTAATAAGAATAGCGATTTTTACAAGTTGATCAAGGAAGTTTATGATACTACCACACAACTTACTTCTTTACAAGTGACGATTGCCAACTTTTGGGATTGCAATCCCTTTGCCGTGAAGTATTCAGGGCACATGTCCATCGGGTTGAAGAAGATATCACCAGGCGGACACTGGATAGGTATCACCGGAATTATTTGCAAGCAAAAGAGAGCTTCACTCGACTCGACTGTCTATGCACACGCTTTGGTAGCACTCACTATTCACGATGCATTTATAACCTGCTGGACGGAGAAATATACGAGTGATCGCATTCGTCCTGAGTCGGCCATAAATAAATACCTGGATGCGGAATGGCGGCCTTTACTACAAACACCACCTTTTCCGGAGTACAACAGTGGGCACAGTGTAGTGTCTTCTGCCAGTGCGGAAGTATTGAGTTTTCTGTTTGGTGATTCATTGACATATACGGATACCTCAGAAGAATATTTTGGAATTCCTGCCCGCACATTCAGTTCATTCAGAGAAGCAGCCAACGAAGCGGCCATATCGAGATTGTATGGAGGTATTCATTTTCGCGATGCCATTGAAGCAGGACAACTACAGGGAAGAAAAGTGGCACACTATATACTCGGGCAAGTAAAAGATAAAAAAGAAAACAAGTAATCTATGAGTCAGCAATCAATTCAAGGTATTCGATATTTTATTATACTGTTAATTTCGTTTTCGGCTTTTGCTGTGAATGGACAAGGCAATGTTCATCAGCAATCAACAACGTATGAATGGCCGGAAGATCCGCTGGTAAAACAAAAACTGGAAACCTGGCGCGATCAGAAATTTGGTATGCTCATCCACTGGGGATTGTATGCCGTGCCCGGCATTGTAGAGTCATGGACACTTTGCTCTGAAGATGCCAATTGGATTGGACGGGACAGCTCCTTCCATTATGATGAGTATAAGAAATGGTATTGGGGTTTAAAAAAAGAATTTAATCCTGTAAAGTTTAACCCCGAACAATGGGCACAGGCAGCCAAAGATGCCGGAATGAAATATGTGGTGTTCACCACCAAGCATCACGATGGATTTAATATGTTCGATACGAAAGAGACAGACTTTAAAATTTCAAATGGCCCTTTTAAAAATAATCCACGTGCCGATGTAGCAAAATATGTATTTGATGCCTTTCGCAAGCAGCAATTCATGATCGGTGCTTACTACTCTAAGCCTGACTGGCACTCGGAATATTTCTGGTGGCCAGCCTACGCTACAGCAGATCGTAATGTGAATTATGATATTCGTCAGCATCCATGGAGATGGAATCAATTCAGGAATTTCACATTTAATCAGATCAATGAATTGATGACCCGTTATGGCAGCATCGACATACTTTGGCTCGATGGCGGATGGGTACGTCCATTGGAAACGGTAACAGATGAAGTGCGTGCCTGGGGAGCGCCCATACCTCCCTTTAGTCAGAGTATTGATATGCCTCGCATAGCTTCGATGGCCCGTAAAGCTCAGCCGGGCTTGCTTATCGTTGATCGTACAGTCCATGGTCCGTATGAAAATTATCAAACGCCCGAACAAAATATACCAAAGGATAAACAGGATCACCCCTGGGAGAGCTGCATCACACTGGGTAATGCATGGGGGTATGTTCCTAATGATCAGTTTAAATCGAGCACCAAAGTCATTCATCACCTGATTGAAATTGTAGCCAAAGGAGGAAGCCTTCTGCTGGGTGTTGGCCCCAATGCCGATGGCACATTGAATGAAGTGCAGATCAGCAAGCTTGCAGAGATAGGTGACTGGTTAAAATGGAATGGAGCAGCCATCTATGCTACACGCACGGCAGATAACGAACGTGACCAGGAAACCTTTTTCACAAAAGGAAAAGAGGGTGCTACTTATGCGCTGGTTCGCTTAGCGGAAGGTCAACCGGTTCCCGCCACGATTAGCTGGAAAGGCAATGCGCCTCGAAAAGGTGCAGCGATGAAATTGCTTAGTGGCAACTCGAAAGTAAAGTGGAAACTACAGGGTGATGTCGTTTCCGTATACCTGCCCTCCTCTTTCATAGCCAGGTATAAAACATATCCTGCACTGGCTTTCCAGTATTGATCATTCATCTGAATAGCCCATCATCTTTAATAACCCATGAGGCCAGCCGTATTGAAATTAGGGGATATCCGAAATAAAATAGACATCTCAGTTGATGTCTATAATTCAATACAGAAATTTATTGTTTCTACGTTGACTAAAAAAGGTCAGATCTCTTTCAATGAATTATTAGATAGTGCCATTCGTAGCAGAAGGTTAAAATATGAAGGCGATTTATTCTGGTGCCTGATGCAGGTGAAACGGGATTTGGTAAATAGAGGAATAATTGAAGTCGAGGTTGGATTGGGGCGCAACCGCACACAGATGATCCGGTTGCTGGAGACGAAGCCTACGTCCATGAAATTATCAAAACAGAAATACCGTAGAAATGAGTAGTAATAAAATGGAAGTAAAGCAGTACGATTTTAAAATCCCTGTATTTATAAAAGGAATACTGATTTTGATCAGTTTTTTACTGATGCAATGCAGTAAAAAAAATGATGATTCAGTAAAAGGTACATTGGCGATCATACCCAATCCGGTTACATGGAAAGCAGGCGAAGGTTACTTCACCATCGACAAGCATACTACTCTTTATGTAAAAGGAACAGAAGAAGCCAGGCAGGTTGGAAAATACCTCGCAACAATAATCTCGGCTGCATCGTCTTTTGATATCACAATCACCGATGATGGTTCACATAAGAATGTGATTGTATTGGAAATAGCGCCACAGAAAAAAAAGGAAAGCTATTCCCTTGATATCACGGGTGATCAGATTACGATTTTGGCCACCGATGCAGCGGGATTGTTTTATGGTGTGCAGAGTTTAAGACAAATGCTGCCGGCTAACATTGAAGTAAAAGATAAAAAGACAAATGCATGGCAAGTGCCGATAGCTTCTATTAGCGATGAACCGGCCTTTGCATGGCGCGGTATGCACCTCGATGTATCGCGCCATTTCTTTTCGGTTGACTTCATTAAACAATTCATCGACCGGCTTGCATTATATAAATTCAACAAACTTCATCTGCACCTCACCGATGACCAGGGATGGCGATTACAAATCAATCGTTATCCACAGCTCACCGATGAAGGGGCATGGAGGGTGTTGAACAACCAGGACTCTGCCTGCCTGAAGCGCGCAGCAACTAACAGTGATTTTGTACTGCCGGAAGAATTTTTCAAAGACATAAACGGAGTAAAGAAATACGGTGGTTTTTATACTCAGCAGGAAATGAAAACCATTATTGACTATGCTGCAAAAAGATTTATCACCATCGTACCTGAAATTGATATGCCCGGCCACATGAATGCGGCTATCCCCTCCTTTCCGGAGCTCACCTGCATAGACCAGGGCGGATGGGGCAAGCTCTTCACCACACCCCTTTGTCCATGTGAAGAGACAACCTATCAATTTATAAGTAATGTACTTACCGAAGTAGCAACGCTTTTCCCTGGCGAATACATTCATATCGGTGCCGATGAAGTGGATGAAAGTTCATGGCTTAAATCAACGGTCTGTAAAGAATTACTGAAAAAGAATAAATGGAACTCAACAAAACAGTTGCATAGCTATTTTGTGAATCGGGTAAATGGTATCGTAAAAGGCTTGAATAAGAAAGCCATCGGCTGGGATGAAATCATTGATGGAGTTGTTGATACTTCGATCACGGTCATGTATTGGCGTGGCTGGGTGGCGAATGCTCCAGCGTTAGCTGCGAGCCGTGGTCACCAGGTGATCATGAGCCCAACCTCTCATTGCTATTTTGACTATGAGCCCGATGACCGGACATTGGAAAGTATGTATTCCTTTGATCCTATTCCCACGAGTGTGGCAGAAGGAGAGCGTAAAAATATAATTGGTACGCAAGCCAATATCTGGACAGAAGCAATACCGACAATAGCGCGTCTTGATTATCTGACTATGCCTCGCATGACAGCACTGGCTGAAGTGGCGTGGAACCGAAGTAAGAACTGGAATGATTTTTCAAGTCGTATAAGTAATCAGTATGCAAGATGGGATGTAATGAATATTAAATACCGGCTACCTGATCTTCCTGATCTGAAAAAACATGTTGTCTTTATTGATACCGCTCAGTTAAAATTGACAATACCGGAAGGAGTAACTGAAGTGCGATATACATTAGATGGAACAGAGCCGGATAGTTCTTCCTTACGCTATGAAAAGCCGCTGCCTGTCAATGCAACCACTACCATTAAGTTACTCACGTTGGGCTACCTGCGACGAGCAGGCAATCGCTATACGGTTCGTTTTGAAAAACAAAACTACCTGCCTGCTGTAACTACAGAAGCTGGCTTCGTAAACGGATTAACGTGTAACTACTTTGAAGGTGAATACAATTCAGTAAATCAAATCAGTGCAAAGGATTTGAAGAAACAGATTATAGTAGACACTATTGGCATTCCTTCCATCGCACGGCCAAGTGTGTTTGCCCTTAAATTTAATGCGTTCATTGAAATAAAGGAAGAAGGAATCTATACTTTTTATGTATCCAGTGATGATGGAAGTACCTTGCAGATAGGTGATCGCATGGTGGTCAATAACGATGGCTATCATAGTGGCGGTGAAGTAAGCGGACAGATCGCCTTATCAAAAGGAGATCATCCGGTAGTTCTTAAATATTTTGATGGTGGCGGGGGCAACAGCCTGAAGTTGTATTATGAAGGACCGGGTAGAGCTAATCAGAAAATACCCGTCGAATCATGGAAGACTTCACACAAATAAGAATCGTCAATCATACGAGATAAAAAATAGTGTTTCTGTACAGCACAAAAGATGAAAAAATATATTCTTCTATTGGTTTTGGTAGTTGGTCTTTATATGGATGGACAATCACAAACAACACGACTTCCTGTTCGGGATCACGCCTTGATTGAACTTTCATCCGGTTTTATTTTTGGCGATGACAGACCTTTTCCGCAATGTCATGCCTCAAGCATTGTTCGTACTGGCGATGAGCAATTTATTGTTGCCTGGTTTGGTGGCACGCATGAGAAGCACGATGATGTGGGAATCTGGATATCAACAGGAACAACTGGTAAATGGTCTGCACCTGTTGAGATTGCCAAACTGCGGGAAGAACCTCACTGGAATCCGGTATTGTTCAAAGCTCCTTCCGGCGAAATCATTCTCTATTTTAAAGTGGGTAAAACCATTGATGAATGGGAAATATGGTATAAAGTTTCCAAAGACAACGGAGTAACCTGGACAGAAGCAAAAGAGTTAGTACCCGGAGATCATGGCGGAAGAGGTCCGGTTAGAAATAAGCTGATTGTTCTTTCGGATGGCTCGTGGCTCGCACCTGCATCCAACGAAAAGAAAGGCGTCTGGAATGCTTTTGTTGATCGCAGTGCGGACAATGGTAAAACATGGACGGCCTCAGAATACCTGGTATTAAATCGCGAGGTTGTTCCTGGGGAAGGAGTTATTCAACCTGCATTATGGGAATCCGCACCTGGCCAGGTGCACATGCTGCTGAGAAGTTCTGCCGGTGTGATTTGTCGTAGCGATTCAAAAGACTATGGCAAGACATGGTCTCCTGTATATACGACTACATTACCCAATCCAAACAGCGGTATTGATCTTACTAAACTGGATGACGGAACATTGGCAGTAGTATACAATCGTGACGGCAAAAACTGGGGCGCACGTCAACCTTTGGCTGTAGCCATATCGAAAGACAACGGAGTTACCTGGCCCATCTCTATCGATATCGCTACAGGGCAACAGGGTGATGAATTTTCTTATCCATGTATCATTAGCAATGCCGATAAGCTATTCGTTACGTACACATGGAAACGACAGCGGATTGCATTATGGAAAGGACGAATCAGATAACCCTGCTTCTTTTAACAGATGGTGCATGTTGATACAAAGCTTATTTTCGGTATTTAGTAAATCTATTTTTATATGATAGTCAGATCACTTTCTCTAGTTGCTGTATTACTTTTTCTCAACGGAGTTCTATTCTCCCAATCATTACCTACTTACAAAAATTCAAAATTGCCGGTTGACGTGCGCGTGAAAGATTTGCTCAGCCGCATGACAGTCGAAGAAAAATCGTGGCAGCTTTTTATGATACCTGGCGATCTGGATCAGGCTGAACCTGGCCAATATAAAAACGGCCTCTTCGGGTTTCAGGTGAGCGCTGGCTCGAAGGGAAATGAGGATACACAACAACTGCTTAAATACAATACCTCCGAGAATGGTCTTGCATTGGTGAGAAAGATCAATACCATTCAGAAATATTTTGTAGAGCAAACACGCTTAGGCATCCCCATCATCGCTTTTGATGAAGCACTGCATGGTCTTGTTCGTGAAGGAACCACATGCTTTCCGCAGGCAATAGCGCTTGCCGCCACATTTGATACCACACTGATGCATCAGGTAGCTGCAGCCATTGCAGAAGAGGCCAGGGCGCGTGGTATACGTCAGGTGTTGTCACCGGTTATTAATATTGCCAGCGATGTGCGCTGGGGTCGTGTGGAAGAAACGTATGGAGAAGATCCCTTTCTAACTTCGGAGATGGGAGTAGCATTTGTAAGCCCATTCGAAAAAATGAACATCGTTACTACGCCTAAACACTTCATTGCCAACGTAGGTGATGGTGGGCGCGACAGTTATCCCATTCATTTCAATGAGCGCTTTCTGAATGAGATACACTTCCCT
>NNBV01000861.1_pt1 | contig 14896 bp, 10 predicted proteins | sample 1173771 | NCBI WGS metagenome assembly NNBV01 (sample SAMN07173938, study PRJNA388173) | plant metagenome | isolation source: symbiotic tissue sample KVS11 | place: Norway: Troms, Kvaloya island | reverse complement strand
TCTATAATCATAATGTTCATTTATTTTACTCTGAGTATCTAATACAATCACACTTGATGAATAATTTACCAGATTACTCATTTCTAAGCTATTTCCTATTTTTAAAAACAAATTCTCTTGATTTAAAAAGCGTGTCTCAGTAATGGCGATAACCTCAAAGAAATTATTAACACTTTGTTCAGTATTACTATCCCACCATGCATCCACAACGCCTTCTTTTTGATGCTGCTCATCCAACAGTAATTGTCTTTCTCCTTTAGTTAAAAAGTGTCCAATTCTTTGGTATGATTCTCTCGGGATATCACCCCATACGGCACTCCATCTTGTTGTTTTCGATAGATAATAAGATGCTGTAAACTTTGTGTTATAATATCTTGAAATAGTCAATCCTAAAGTCAAAAAGTAGTCCTCGTTTATTAATTTAATAAACAAGCCACTTGCACCTGTCTGAGTATCTCTAAATTCTTGATAGCCAAACCTAATCAATCTATCTTTCGTGATTTTAAGAAGTTTGCTCTTTGTTAATTTCATTTTCTAATTCTTTGGACCTATATAAGTTGGTGATCCTGGCTGATACTTTGGATCTTTCGGATCATACAATTTCGTCTCTGTTTTAACCTCGTTTTTTTCCATTAATTTTTCTCTCTTGGCCGCTGACTTCCTTCCCGTTGGTGTATCAGGTTTGATAATAACTGCTGTACCATCTGGCTTAACCGCATCCTTTCTAACTTTTGTACCATCCTTTAATTCCATTGACACTTCAGTATCAGCGCCTTGTTCCTTTAATTCTTTCTGCTCTTGACGGTGGGCTTCTTGACCAGTTTTGGCTGCTTCATTAGTCTTCTCATTCTTTGAACCTCTAGCCTTACCCTCACTGTTCTTTACAGCATTACTGCCTGACTTAGCCCAATCAACACCAGGTGTCGAATATGGAGACGCATTACCCATAGCATCCAAAAATTTACCCCCGAATTCTGCAAGATCATCTTTGAATGCATATACAGTTGCACCTACACCAACAACCGTAACTCCTTCAAGTATCGCGGCTCCGCCCAATGCTTCAATTAGTACTGGAAGAGCTAAACAGGCTGGAACACAATCTCCATAAGGATCACTAAATCTAATTGGATTATCAAACGCATACTGATAAGTCGACCAACTTTCTTGCCCACCCTGATCTGCCAACGGGTCAACCTGCCACCATCTTCCTGTAAGGTAATCGTAAGTCCTATACTTTGACTGATCAACATTCAATTCGAGTTCATAAATCCTTTCTGTCTTAAAAGTCTTCTCCCCAGTGCCTTGGTTGTATAAATATCTGTTCTCCGTTGTGTTCTCTCTCTGATATGAGTCAAAGGTTAAACCGAAGGGATAGAACGATTCTTGTTGAACTATGGGTGATTTAGTATGACTTACCTTAAAATCATCGAAGTAAACTTCTATCTGCTCCTGCGTGACTTTTCAGTGACGGTTTCCGCTCCAGACACAGGTTTTTTCAAAGAACTTTTTCGAGTCGTTACCCGAAGCTTAAAGATAGATTTTTCCTTCATTTGAAAAAATAAGTTGATGGGTAATTCAGTTTTTCCTCAATGAGCACGTATTTATAATTATGATTAACAATTATATTATCTGGAGGAAGGTCTACAAGGTAGATCACCAGAACGGTCAATTTAAAATTCTAATCTCAGCACATAATGATGGCATGTTTTATGGAATGGTCCTTTACTATTTAAGGTCAGGTAGTCGGCAAGATGATAGCATTCATTTGGAGATGAAGTACCAAAATTTATTGGGAAGAACTGAAGAAGAAGTTTACTCTTCATGCGTTGAGTGGATACAACAAAATCTTCCCGGTAGATTTAATATTTTATCGCCATCAGTAGAGGGTATCGATTAACGTTTTTTTGAAGGGCAAGTGATGGGTACACGCTCTATCGCTTGATCAAAACGTTTTCATCACTTGGCCTTCAAAAAAATGATGCAAGCCAACTACTGGCTTGCATCTGTGCGGTACATTTTCATTGGCGCTGCTAAAGCGCAGGCTCTTGTATTCAGCTCACTTGGATGACCGATGGACTTTCCTTCCACGCTGATCACGGTGAGTACTACGTGCGCCCGCGCCAGGCGTGTGGGGGTTGCGGGGGAGCCTGGCGCGGAACAAGGCGCACACGAACAACAGGGCTGTGGCCGCCTCCTTATTCCCCCCGCAAAAAAATAAGGCGGCCATAGACCGTGCAAGCACAAGGTGTGAAGTGAGTTTGGAATGACTGAGGTACGAAGGAATGGAAAACGTCCGAGTGGCAACAAGCGTGACAGGCACGTAATGGAAGTGGGTAAAATAAATGCTCATCAATATGTCGTGGTGGTGTGACGAAGCAAACTCTTTTCTTTTCAACTGAAGTTTGCTTTGGCACACGGCCACTCCATTATCCATTTATTTTACTTACTGGAATGAAGTGCCTGGCGCGATTGTTTGCCCGAAGGCCTGAACACCTTGTGCGCAGCACTCCGCTTCAACCTGGTGGCCTGCCGAAGGAGGCCAAGAGCGGGTCGGCATGTGCATTGGCCGTGCGGTCGGCTGCATTCTGTGCGTGTGGTGGCGTTGGGTTGGATTTGTTTTATCGAAGTACATCAGGTTCAAAAAAGTAAGGAGCCTATAGCTCCCATACTTCATTGACCAATAAAAACTTTCCCGCTACCGGCTTTTCCATAACGCTGCAGATGAGCGGATGAAACATACTTTCAAACAACTCCTTTGCCTTGGCTTCATCTCTTTGAACCATTTTAATTTGAACACACACCGGAGCGCTGAACACATTGCAGGCGAACCAATACACTTCAATTTGTTTTTGCTGTTGCATAATGATAAAGTTTAAATAGGCTGCCCTATCCGGGAGCGGATTTTCAGGGGCAAGGGCTGGACTAAAAAAATACTACCTGACGTAATGAAGTGAGGTACGAACGCAATGAAGGAGGGTGGAGATTTTTTTTGGACAGGCGCAAGCGAACCCTTGACACTTTAAATTCCGCGCACCGATCTTTGTAGCTTATTTAAGCTTTCTCACTTCAATGGCTACTATGCTAAAGCTTCTTAGCCTAAAGGATGGAACTTCAGTACTGCTGCTGTCAACTCTTCAATACCGGTTTGCTGATAGCGTTCTGTTGTCATTGGGCTTTTATGTCCTGCAAAAACTTGAACGGCTCTAATGTCTTTTCCCGCTTTCAGAAGATTTACAATTACACTTTGTCTTATCGCCAATGGTGTTATGGTTTTATCTTTGAACACGTGTTTATACACTTTCACTACATCATGAACTCCGCATCCTCGTTCCGCCTGGTAACGTCTCGTTAAAATCAGTTTCTCTGAGTTGCTTCTGTTCAGTATTACTCTTTCTTCATTCAAATATTTGTTGATCAACATGATTTGTTTAGGGTGCAATTCTAAAGTCCGTGCGTTCAATGTTGTTTCGCTTTTGATGTAGATGGTGGCTTGTTCTAAGCTCAGGTCGTTCACTTCGATGTTGACAATGTTCTTTGTGGTTAATCCCTGATAGATTAACAAGCTCAGGATTACTTTATCTCGTTGCTTAATGCTTGGTTGCTTGTTGATGGTTCTTGCTGGTTGCTCTAAGAGTAATTCTAATTCAACTGAAGAAAAAAGGTCTTGCACATTTACGCGGTGATCTATTCTGTCTTTCAGTCTCATGTGTTTGCAGGGATGATCTTTTCTTATTCCTTCTTTCTTTAAATAATCATAATAAACTTTGATCGCAGCGATGTAGGTCAACAAGGTGTTGGCTTTTTTTCCTTTACTTCTCTCAGTTTCTAAATAACTCAACACGTCTTTGTATTTCGATTGCTGTGGCTGTTTCATCTGGTTGCAATAGCTTTCAATCATCAACTGGTATCCGTGTGCTGTTCTTTTCGCAAAGCGTTCATGCAGATAATTTTTGAGTTCCATAAGCGGTAGTCTTTTTCATTTCTTTGGTAGTGATGTGCGTGTAGGTCTGTGTGGTTTCAATGCTCTTATGTCCTAAAAAGTCTTTCACATGCTCCGTCTTCATTCCGCTTTCAATTAAGTGCGTGGCGATGGCATGACGGAAGTGGTGTAGTGTGATTTGCTTATCGAGTCTTGCTTTAGCAATCATCTTTTTTATTTCTTCCGAGTAAGTATCGCCCTGCATTCGCGTTCCGTGGTTATTGATCATAAAAGATGCTATATCTCCTTTGTTGTAATTGATTTCTCCTGGCCGTTCATTGAAGTAGTAATCCTTCAAGTCATTCAATACTGTTTTGCTCAATGGGATGGATCGCTTTCTTCCGCCTTTGCCTTCGCGCACATAGAGCATCGAAGATTTAAAGTGTATGTCTTTTGCGTTCAGCTTCACCGCTTCCTGTCTTCTCAATCCGCATCCGTAAATGATCCCAAGTATTGCTTTTTGTTTTGATGTCTCGCATTCATTGTAAAGTTTCTCTATGTCTTCCCTGGTCAATAAATTTTCCCGTGTTCGCTTGTAGTCGCGTGTGTAGGTTAAATTTCCCATGGGGTTGATATTGATCTGCTCAACATCCTGCAAGTGAGAGAAGAATAATTTAAGCGTGTACATGTGCAGTGTTACTCTGCTTTCGCTCAAGCTTCCGCCTGTGGTAATGCTTGGTCTGTGCTGTAGGTATTCGTAAAAGCTTTCTATGTCGCTTTCTTCTACCTGGTTGATCGTTGCTACCTTCTGCTTTTCTATCCAACACAAAAATTCTTTAATGCCGGTGGCAAACGTCTTCCAGCTTGCTTTGCTGTAGCCAATCGCTTGCAGATACCTCATGAACTGTACATAATGATTCCGGTACTCTTTCGAGTAGATGATAAACCTTTCCATCGCTGTAGATTTTTATTTTCTCCTTAACACTTTCTTGGAACACGGAACGCCAGGCCCGATCCGGGCAGGGATTCTTTGTTTTTAAATCAGATTGGAAGATTAGTTTTGATTCTGGCGTTCCATCTGGCGTTCCAAGAGTTTGGAACACCAGAATATTTTCCGCCAAGGCGGACACGTTTAAGCTGTGACGAGTTCTAACTGATCAAGCTGACCTTGCAGATGTCTTTTCACTTTTGCGCGAAGCACTTGTATGTTGTCCCAATACAACACTTTGTAATTGAAGCCTCTGTTGGCATGGCCTCCCGATTGTCTTATGTATTCTAATGTAATCAGGTCATTCAGATAGCGGTGCAATTGCGTTTTACTTACATGCAGCGACTGCCTTACTTCACGCTGGCCAAACTCATAGCTTTCATGATGGCCATTGCCTTTTGTTTTTATATACTGCTTTAATCTTTCATAGAACTGTCGCAGGCTGCCGTCAAGCTCATCTACTTTTAATAAAATACTTTCAAACAATATTTCGGCTGCAATCTGAAGGTCTTCTTTCTCGCTGATCAATCTTCCGCGCTCGTCTTTTCTTCTTTGGTATTGATGCATCAAAGTAATTGCTTTTACAAACGCCTGGTAAAGTCCGTTCAGCCTTCTGATCTTGTGCGCTTCTTCCGGCAGGTGAACTTTATCCGCATAAGGATTGATTACATCATAACTCTTTAGCAAGTTGACAAGTGTCTGGATAAATTCCGTGCATTGCTTTTCTTTCTGCTCATCGATCTGCCCACTTGCTTTCCTATTCTGATAGTGGATTACTTTCTTGCTTTGCTCGTTGCTCTCGTCAACGGCAATGATAAAACACCGGCTCATGTTGTCTTCGTAGATTTCTCCTTTCGTGGTACAACTCATACTTGCTATGGGGCCGTAAACCGTTTTCTCCTGCGCGCTTATATTTCCGTTATCATCTTTAGTACTTGTGCTACTGATGATCATGCCTTTGCTCTGAAGTTCTCTGAACGCAAACTGTGCTTCTTCTTTCATCCCGTCAAGGTCTTCAATGCAGATCAGTTTATTTTGCAGATCGTACATGCCGTAGTTATACAAGCTGCCTTCGGTCACGCGCGTAAAGTTCTTCTTGTCGGCCTGTGGGATGAAGTTGTACACCTTGGCCATCAAGTGTGTTTTGCCTGAGCCGCTACTGCCTTGTATCAATGCGTGTAATGGCTCTTTCATCTTGTGTGTGATCGCAATGGCCATTAAAAAGATCCTGCTGTTCTCTTCTCCCACTACTCCGGCCTTGCCGATCAAATCATTCCAGCGTTTTATTAAGTTGGGCTTGCGTAAAAATTCTATGCACTGCTTTTCGTATTGTGGTGGGATTTTTATTTCTTCTTTATCCACCGGAGCTTTAGCGTAAGTGGATTCTCTGTATCGTTCAAGTAATTCCGTGAACAGTTCTAAATCAAGTTGTATCAGATCAGAACGTAACTGTAATTTCTCCGCTGCTTCACGTGCTATCTTCTCTACTTGCTTATCCTCATACAAGTCAAGCTTGCTTCTGCTCTTTCTTCCGTTCTGTGGATGCTCAATATCCAAACTTACTTTCATGCTGTCAGCTTCATTGCGTAAACCGCCTTTGATATAATAGTTTGCTGACAGTGTTCTATAAGTCAGCTTGAGTGGATTGCTGCTGTCGAACTGTTGATTTACTATTGGCTTCTTCTCCTTCCGATTATCAGAAGAAAAAATAACGTCCGTTCTCTTCTCGATAAGGTGCACGAGGATTCCGCTATCGTGACTTTGTACTAAGCTGTTCACGTCTTCACTTTCTGGTGTAGTGACCGAACTGATTTTTATCTCTGGTCTAAGTTGATGGAGCTTCTCGCCTACTCGTTTGCTTCCTTCTCTTCCTGCTTCGTCTCCATCAAAGAAGATGATCACTTCTTCTAACTTCTTTAACTCTTTGATCGCTTGTTCATGCTCTGCCGTAAATCCATTTGTTCCATAGCATGCTAACGTAGTATAATTAATCTGTTGTGTTAAAGTGGCTGCATCAATGATCGCTTCGGTTAAGATCAGTTGTTTTGTATCTGCTTTCGGATAGCCTGGATAAAGCCCTTTACGATGGCTTCTTCTGTAAATCGGGGATGTGCAGGGGTTTTCCGCTTGGCCATAAAATATTTTTTTATGTAACTATCGGATACAAAAATATCTTATACTTTACCAAAAGCAAGAACCTATCGGATTTCTTTTTCCCTTTTAGTTACATATTTTTGATTTATTCATTGATTTTAAGCCAAAAAGGTATCTAATAAGCTATGGAAACAGGTAAAATCATCGCTTCGCTACGCGACAAGAAAGGAATGTCACAAACTGAACTCGCTGACAAAAGTGGTGTCTCTCGCGTAATGGTTGGTAAGTATGAACGCAATGAAGCACAACCTTCCATTGATGCTGCTAAAAAAATTGCTGATGCTTTAGAAGTATCACTCGACTACCTGGTCGGTGAAGGCATTAACTCTAAGCTCGATAAGCAAGCTCTCAAACGTCTTCAGGATTTAGAACTTCTCGAAGACGATAAAAAGAAAACACTCTTCGATCTCATTGATACTTATATCAGGGATGCGAAGACAAGGAAGGCGCATGCCGCTTAACAGTAAAAAATCTGGAACAAGTCCAGATTTTAGTTTTCATCAAATAATATTTCTAATTCAGTTCATCCTATAATTTGGTGTACTACTGAAAATCTCACACGACACTTTCGCGATGAGGATTTAAATAGTTCAAACCCGTTTCTTCAAATTTTTCTTCCAAATGTTCGATCCCTAACAACTTCTTAAATTCAACTTCCTTTTTTGTCACTGGAATTAACCAATAACATTTAATTATGCCTTTATGTCCATCTATGTGTGCATCCTCTAAAACAGGTCCATCAAGAAATGGGAGCGATATCAATCCATGATCGCACGTTGAGTCGTTTTGCCAAGGCCTTCCGAAATTCACAGTATGATTCAAATCCAATTTGGATTCATTCCGATGGAAATGTGCAATCAGTGTTAGCAACTCTACAATACTACCATCCTGTTTGCTGGAAAAAACATGTAGTTCAATTGGATGTTCATCAAGTGTGGACCAAAAGCAGCATGTCGCATATGTCCACATGTCTCTCGCGTTAGTGGGTGCAAATTCCAAAACACAGAAGTCATTGGGGAGTGTTTGAATAGGACCTTTGTACCAATAATTTGGCACCCCGCTGCTGTTCCAAACTCGCTGGTAATGATTTTGGATTTGATCCTTGATATTCAACTTCATGCTTTTAGTGTAAAAAAATTACTATAATCCCAGTGCCTTTCTAATTTCTCTTGATCTTTTTGCTAATACCCCACCCTGAATATCAGATTCTTTTCTTGGCTGTTTTTGCATTCTAGTCATGTCACTTGCACTCGCTCGTCTTTCTGCCGATGTCATAAGGTATCCTGGTTTTTCACCAACAGCTGGATCACCTTCATAATATCGCAACATCAGAGCAGGATTATGATCTAAAACTTCATCTGCTTTTGCTCCTGCGCTTCGTCTTTGTGCTGCCGTGGGCGTTTTCCCATAATGCTTCGCGCGGTTGTAGGCCTCTGTGGGTTTAACAACATCATCAATCTTTGTCGCGATGACCTTAGTAGCATCATCAATCTTATTAACTATCGGCTTTGCTACATCATCTACTTTACTAGCAACCGTAGCCTCACTTGTTTCTCCGACTTCCATTAACATCTGCTCAGCCTCCATAGGAGCAGTGGCAAGCAAAGTGACACCCGTCATAAAATCATCTCCTTCACTAGCCTCACCATTTCCGAAGACTTGGTTAACTGTAGATCCTGCCCCTGCGATGGCAGAGAATACATCCATTAAAAAACTCTCTAAAGCATTTGGCTGTTTCTCCTGCTTGTTTTTCTCTGGATCTGTTTGATCCTCAGGAACCATACCATCCGGATCAATAAACCTTAATGGGTTATCAAAGGCATAGTTATAAGGAGAATGTCTTCGCATTAAATCCGCTGCTGGATCAACGCTTGTAAATCTTCCTAATACCGGATCATATTGTCGTGCGATATAGTCATACAATCCAAGGTTTAGTTCGTCTTGTAATTCCTTGCCGTTGTATTTGTAATTATTCAGTAGTGAGTTCTCACGGATGTATTCATTGAAAGATAATCCGTACGGATAATAGTCAGATGTGCTTACTACAGGGCTTTTAGTATGAACAACCTTAAAGTCATCGAAGTATACCTCCACCGCAGCCTCATTCTCATTGCTCAACCAAATATACACATAGCCTGGCTCATCAATCACAATTTGATTATCCGGGTGAAGGTGATCATGATCTACGTTAGTTCCATTTTCTCTGCTGTCAGTGGTGATGCCTTTGTATCCACTCTTGCCTAAATCCTGTATGTAATCTCTGTTGAATACCGCCCAGTTCAGATACGCTTTTGGTGCTGCCGGATCATCATCAGTCTTACTTATCCCGCTTACAAAAGGAAGGCTGTTGTTCGCGCTCATTGCGTAGCCCATACCATCAATGATGGTTCCGGCTGGTACGCCTACTCCTGAAATGATGGCGCTCATTAGGGTGGCAAAGGCAGACTGATCTCCCTGTACCGGTCGATAGTATTTCGCATACACTTCAATGTCCAGCTTATCTCCCGGCATTACGCTCAAAGAACGTACAAGACCTATTTTCTCTTTGTCATTGCCACTCAACCGCTGTGAGTATGCTCCTTCTGGTGTGGTTGCCTGACCGTTCTTTGTATGATCATAAAGCTCGTGATTGATAAACCGGACCTTGTCATAGTTCAGGTATTTACTCTTCTCCGCTTCGGCATTGGATATCTCATAAGTCGCTTTGCTTTCTTCTACTTCTTCTTTCGTAGTAAACGTTGTCCTAACATTACCCAGATGATCTTTCAAATGATACTGATATTCCGGAGCAATGGGCTGGCCTTCGCTTACCATCACAATCCTGCCTTCTTCATGGTTGATAAACTTTAACGTATCGTTCTCATAGAAGTATTCCCCTGCATAATCACTGCGCTTCTTCAGCACATTACTTACATTGTATACCTGCTGGCTCAGCTTTCTTCCCGTAGCATCGTAGATGTATCTGATATAGTCGCCAGTGTTCTTCAGTACTTTTTCCGGTAAGTTCAGATGGTTGTAGGTGATGCCTGCACCGCCCGCAGAGGTCATAATCCGCTTGTTCTTGTCCAGCACCATATTGCCGTTGGCATCGTAGCTGTAATCATTGCCTGCCACATTGCCATCAATAAAGCCTTGTGTGCGATCTTCCTCATCTTTCACTGACAAGAGTTGGTTACTCTGCATAGCAGGGTTACTCGCTCCATAGTCGTAGGTAAGTTCATCCATCACGGTGTTGCCTTTGCCACTGCGGGTGAGGTGTTTGATGTTGCCGTTCAGATCATAATCAAAGCCGGTCTCGCTATACGATTGTGCGGTTAAGGTATTTTCATCCTCATCGGCAAATTCCGGAAGAGCCCAGTCGGTCTTCTTCTCACGGAAGTTCGATTCCTTCAAGCGGTTCATAGGGTCATAATCAAACTTGTAACCATTGCTCTTGATGGTACCCAGTGCAAGGTTGTTGCTATACATGATGGCACTGATATTACCGTTGTATTCTACATCGGCCGCTGTAGTCAGGGTAGTGACGGGCTTCTCATAGGCCAGCTCCATACCGAACAGATCACGTTCCATGCGGTTGTCATCTTCGTTGTTGCTGCCTTGTGTCAGGTCTGCATTATTAATGGAGGTAAGCCAGCCCCTTATGTTGTAGCGGTAGTCGGTGCTTTGTTTATAGGTACGGCTTGCATCTGCTACTTCAGGTGCCTGGGTGCTATGCAGTTTCTTATCTATCAGTTGCCCCAGTTCGTTGTACTCGTTGTGGGCCAGCAGTATGGGAGTAGCTTCGTCTACGCTATGCCAGGTCTTCATCAATCTGCCTGCATGGTCATAGTCGAATAGGCGTGTGATGGATTTTGTATTTGCTGTGGCAAACGAAGAGCGCGGATTCAGAAGTGTAGAGCCAATAAGAAATAATGAATTATCATACAGCAGTGCTGTTGTAGATGTCCCTGGACTGGTCAGCATCACTACACCGTTCTTCTTATAGTAAATCTTGTTGCCGATACGTTCTATTCGCAACACATCTCCCTGCACGGTGGGAAAACCTCCTGAGCGCTGAGCGGTGCCCTCAAATACGTAAGCTGCCTGGCTCATTTGTCGCCAGCTGTAGGTGATGGTGGTCGGATCGGTATTTACATCCGACACCGAAAAACCAAAAGTAATATGATTATTGTTGTTGCTGTTTTTAGCAATGACAGTAGCTTCTACCCATCCATCCTGGTTAGCGGCCAGTTGCTCCGCAGAGGATACACCGCTCGCCCATTGTGCATTGTTGGTAACGGGAGTCACTAGATCGCCTTCTATCCTCACATTCACTGCATTTGCCCACGCTGGTTTTTGATTGATGGTGGTCGTCTTACTGGTTAATACTTTACCAACAAAATCATAAAGGTTGGTGGTGCGTTGAAGCTCCCCGATATGATCTTCGGTGATCACCTGTAACGAGCGGTATTTTTCATCATAATAACTCACTGTGCGAAACCAGTACGGATAGGTATCCAGCTTCCTCACTTTGGTTCCCGTCACCTGGCCTATCACTCCTGTATTGGCTGTGTCTGGCTGGCTATAGGTGATGCCGTTCACTATACGATCGGCAACATCATTCTCTACATAGTCATACAAACGCTTCTCATCGTCTGTCAGGAAGTTATAATTATCATAATAAGTAATGGTAAGACAGGCAGAAGGATCAGTGACCTTCGGGAAGGATTTATTATCGTATCCATGAACATTACCACCCACCGCATTGCCCACCACCGTTTCACACCAGGCTTTTGCAACAGGTAAATCTGAAGGATAAAAATTATTCACCTCACCCTGCATGGTGGCCTGATCCACAACGGCCGTATGTGTGTAGATACCCGTTATCACCGGGCGATTTAGTGCATCGTATTTGGTAAAGCCCCACTTATTCGCCTTGCGTTGCTCGCCATCCTGTGTCATCACCAACCGATCTCTGTCGTCATACACCATGTACACCCAATCTGCTCCCGGCACTTTCTTATGCGTCATTCTCTTCCTCCCATCGTATTTGTATTGGAAGGCCCAGTTGTCCAACGCAAAGCGTACTGGTGTTTTGACCGCAATAGGATCGCTATATAACGTAACGCCCGTTACTTTTGTATTAGTCATCTTCCAGCGGTAGATGCCCTCGTCTGCGGTAGTGGCTGGCGTAAATGTATACGTTTGGGGGTCATTGTCCTGATCAGTATTGATCAATGCAAATTGTCCATTGGCACTTTGTTTCTCCCACGTTACAGTACTAAAGTCTCCTGTAAGGCTGGCTTTAATAAATAACTTAACGCCTATAGTAAGGTTGAGCGTGGGCTGATCGTTGATGGTCTTCTGGGTAAGGACGCTAACCGATTTGATACCTCCGCCCACAAGCGGCTCAAGGTGCGAGAAGTCCAGCCGGTTGCTTTGAATCGTTAATGTTAAATTGGCCTTGTTCACCTGATTAGCAAAATTCGGAATAAAAGTCAGTTCATTGTTGGTCACATTGATATACGTCATCAGTGTATGGCCAAGCAAAGAGGCAGGCAGACTGGTCAGTTGGTTATTCGTTGCAAGGATATAATATAGTTTAGGCATGCCGGAGGTCTCCGGAAAAGGGCCCGTAAATCCGTTGTTGTGTAACTGTATCTGGGTAAGTTCAGGAAGGTTCAGAAAAGAAATGTCTCCGCTAAACCTATTATTATAAAGCATCAGTATTTTCAATTGCACCATCCCATTCATAGTAGAAGGAAGGCTGCCCTTAAAACCGTTGTCATTGACAGATAAGTTCTGAAGATTCGACAGCCTGCCTAACGAAGCAGGCAATGTGCCAGCAAGCTGGTTGCTCTGTAAGTAAAGCGTAATCAGGTTAGACAGGTCGCCAAAGGTGTCGGGGATATTGCCCTTCAACTGGTTGCCTTGAAGAAAGAGGTAACCTAGTTGACGCAGACTGCCCAATGAAGAAGGAATCTCTCCAGTAAGACTGTTTAGATGAAGAGACAGATTGCCCAGATTAATAAGACTTCCTAACTCTTGGGGTATAGGGCCGCTCAGTTGGTTGCTACTAAGTATAAGGTTAGTCAGTTTTGTCAGCTTGCCCAACTCCTTGGGGATCCTCCCTGATAATTGGTTTCCAGCAAGCCGCAATTCTGTCAATTTATTTAAGTCGCCCAACGAAGTGGGAATGCTGCCCTTCAATTGATTGGTGTGTAACCATAAACTGGTAAGATTATATAGTTCACCAAGCGAAGTGGGAATCGAACCGGTAAACTTATTATCATTCAATTGAAGATTAATCAGCTTCGACAAGGAACCCAGGTTATTGGGCAATTCCCCGTTAAGCTGGTTATTGTTCAGATAGATTTGTGTAGAATTGGTCAGCTGAACAAACGTATCAGGAATCGGCCCGCTAAGTTGATTGTTATTTAAGCGGATAATCGATAATGCCAACATATTACCAATCAGGTCTGGAAGCGGGCCACTGATCCGGTTAATAGCCATATTTAAATTCACCAATCGGGTAAGTCCTACAATGCCGGAAGGAAGGGGACCAATCAGATTATTTGAAGTAAGATTCAGGCTGGTGATATCTCCATTCGTCACAGTCACCCCATACCAGGTGCCAAACTGTGCACTCGTGGCCGTAGCAGGCCAGTTGCCGAACGAGGGCCAGTTGGTCTTTGTAGTCCAGCTGGTTCCTCCAAGGTCATCATAGATCGATTTTAGTATCTGAAACTCTATATCATCAGGCACCACGTTGCTTTGCGCATGAATACTGAACCAACTACCGCATACCAGCAACGTAGTAACAATAATCTTCTTAAAAAGTGATTTCATACGATTAACTATTGTGCTTTGTATTCGGTAATGGACAGTTCATGATTATAGGGCTCGGTGTCTTGCGCAAACAGCAGTAGTTTTACTTTTACTCCGGCACCGTCTTTGACAAAAGTGATCAGACCCCACTGCTGTGCGCTACTCACTTTATAAAACACCTCTCCTTTTTGTGAGGTGTTACTCCACTGCCCAACTGCTTCGGTGATCGTAAACGTACTCACACTGCCATCCGGCTTTGTCCATTCCACACTGCCGCCCTGCCGCGTGGTTACGGTATGTAACTCCTCAGAAGTATCTCCGTTGTCTACGTTAAAATTCTGTGTGCTCTGCCATGTAATTGTAGATGTGGCGATGTTTTGTGATTGAGTGGTAAAACTCAATGCGGATAGTATCAATAAGTAGAAAAGTTTCATGGTGTGGAATAAATAGGTTAGGGGCAGTTCAGGTTAAGTGCGGTCTTTAGCTTCTCTATACCCTCAGGAGGAATCACTACAACTAAATTGCCTAAGTCATCATAGATGTAGTAGGTCTCTGCATAGCGCCTGATATTATTCTCCGTTTTTACATATACTTTCTTGCACACCGTTCGACCTTCTTTATCCACATATTCAATCACTTCGTTGTTCTTTTCATCATAGGTCTTATTAGCATAAAGCTGGTTTACGCCATAATACTTCCCAGCAGCCAACTCGCTTTCACTAATCATACCCGTTGTTAAATCATAGCTGAGTCGCAACACTTCATTGTTCGAATTCAATTCATAACGTTTTTTAACCGTTTTATCTGTCATTGAATAAATATCTGCATTCGGCTGCCAAACGCTACCCGGAGCTCCTTGTTTGAGGACACGGTTTAAGGGAGAGGGTTCAAAAACGGTTTCGGAATACGGCTTTAAATCTGAAGCTATCTCACCACCCGCAGAATAAAAAGAGGCTTGTTGCAATACAACATCGGGTTTAAAAGAACCACTTCTCTCGCTTTCTCTTATCCACATCTCCGAGCCCACG
>NNBV01000019.1_pt1 | contig 14938 bp, 10 predicted proteins | sample 1173771 | NCBI WGS metagenome assembly NNBV01 (sample SAMN07173938, study PRJNA388173) | plant metagenome | isolation source: symbiotic tissue sample KVS11 | place: Norway: Troms, Kvaloya island | reverse complement strand
TAGAAATTAACCAATACGGTCAAAGTATCTGGATGGATAATTTGACCCGTGACATTATTCAATCAGGCGAACTCAAAGACTTGGTTGAAAATCAAGGTATCTCTGGGATTACCTCTAACCCAGCTATCTTTGAAAAAGCGATCGCTGGTAACGTTATTTATGATGCCGATATCGAAGCCGGAGTTCGGGCTGGCTTGCCGACATACAAAATTTACGAATCACTAGTTTTTGCAGATATCCGTAATGCCTGTGATATTTTACGCCCTGTTTATGAAGCCTCAGATAGACTAGATGGTTATGTGAGTATCGAAGTCCCACCAACCATCGCCCATGATACTGAAGCAACCATAGCCGAAGCGAAACGGTATTTCCAAGAAATTGGTCGGGAAAATCTGATGATTAAAATTCCTGGTACAGAACATGGTTTGCCAGCAGTGGAACAGGTAATAGCCGAAGGGATGAATGTCAACATTACGCTACTGTTTTCTGTAGAAAGCTACACCAACACTGCTTTGGCCTATATTCGGGGCTTAGAAAAACGGGTGGCTGAGGGTAAAGATATCAGTCAAATTTCTTCAGTCGCTAGCTTCTTCCTCAGCCGGATTGATAGCAACATAGACGCCAAAATTGATGCTAAGTTAAAAAAAGGCGTTGATGATATTGCCGTGGAAGCAAAGCTCTTGGCTGTTAAAGGGAAAGTAGCGATCGCTAACGCTAAGATTGCGTATCAAGAATACAAGAAAATCATTAGAAGTGAGCGTTGGCAAGCTTTGGCAGCCAAAGGAGCCAAGGTACAACGGCTACTTTGGGCCAGCACCAGCACCAAAGACCCCAACTACAGAGATGTGATGTATATCGAAGAGTTGGTTGGCCCTGATACCGTCAACACCGTACCACCAGCGACCATTAAAGCTTGTGCCGATCATTGTAACGTAAGCGAAAAGTTAGAAACAGATGTAGACAAAGCTTACACACTGATCGAAAACCTCAAAGATCCTGACATTAACATCGATCTCGATGCCGTAATGGATGAACTGTTAGTCGAAGGTATTGACAAGTTTATCCAACCCTTCCAGTCCTTGATGAACTCTTTAGAAGACAAGATCAAGGTATTGTCACCAGTGTAGGGACTGGGGATTGAAGAAGGGAATAGGGTACAGGTTACAGGGTACAGATTATCACCTGTCACCTGTCACCTGTCACCTGTTACCTCTCCCCCAATCCAAAATCCAAAATCCAAAATCCAAAATCCAAAATTCCTATGGTTAGTCTGCTAGAAAATCCCTTGCGCGTTGGTCTGCAACAACAAGGGATGCCCGAACCCCAGATTATAGTTATCTTTGGCGCTTCTGGTGATCTCACCTGGCGCAAACTAGTGCCAGCACTTTACAAATTGCGGCGAGAACGGCGGATTCCCCCAGAAACGACCATTGTCGGTGTGGCACGTCGAGAATGGAGCCACGAGTACTTCCGTGAACAAATGCAAAAGGGCATGGAAGAGGCGCATCCTGATGTCGATTTAGGGGAACTCTGGCAAGACTTCTCTCAAGGTCTGTTTTACAGTCCTGGGGATATAGATAACCCCGAAGGCTACCAGAAACTAAAAAACTTATTGAGTGAATTAGACGAAAAACGGGGCACGCGAGGTAATCGCATGTTCTACCTCTCAGTTGCTCCCTCATTCTTTCCCGAAGCTATTAAGCAGCTAGGAAGCGCCGGGATGCTAGAAGATCCCTACAAACATCGTCTAGTAGTTGAAAAACCCTTTGGTCGGGACTTGGCTTCTGCCCAGAGTCTTAACCAAGTGGTACAGAAATATTGTAAAGAAAACCAAGTATACCGGATTGACCACTACTTGGGTAAAGAAACAGTCCAGAATTTGCTGGTGTTTCGCTTTGCCAATGCGATTTTTGAGCCGTTGTGGAATCGTCAATTTGTTGACCACGTGCAAATTACCGTGGCAGAAACCGTGGGAGTAGAAGACCGGGCTGGTTACTATGAAAGCGCCGGCGCACTACGGGATATGTTGCAAAATCACCTCATGCAACTTTACTGCCTAACGGCGATGGAAGCACCCAACGCAATGGATGCCGACAGCATCCGCACAGAAAAAGTGAAGGTACTCCAAGCTACTCGTTTAGCTGATGTTCACAATCTGTCGCGGTCAGCAGTCCGTGGTCAATATAGTGCTGGCTGGATGAAAGGTCAAGCAGTGCCAGGGTATCGAGTAGAACCAGGCGTTGATCCCAACTCCACCACACCCACCTACGTCGCAATGAAGTTTTTGGTAGACAACTGGCGCTGGAAAGGTGTTCCTTTCTACTTGCGTACCGGAAAGCGGATGCCGAAAAAAGTCAGTGAGATTGCCATTCACTTCCGCGAAGTTCCGTCTCGGATGTTCCAATCTGCCGCCCAGCAGACAAACGCCAACATTTTGACGATGCGGATTCAGCCAAATGAAGGTATTTCCCTACGTTTTGATGTGAAAATGCCAGGGGCAGAATTCCGCACCCGTTCAGTTGATATGGACTTTAGTTATGGTTCCTTTGGTATCCAAGCAACATCCGATGCATACGATCGCTTATTCCTTGATTGTATGATGGGCGATCAAACATTGTTCACTCGCGCGGACGAAGTAGAAGCAGCTTGGCAGGTAGTAACACCAGCCCTTTCCGTTTGGGATGCACCTGCTGACGCAAATACTATTCCCCAGTACGAAGCCGGTACTTGGGAACCAGCAGAAGCAGAATTCTTAATTAACCAAGATGGCCGTCGCTGGCGCAGACTCTAAATATTAGTCATTAGTCATTAGTCATTAGTCACTAGTAACAACAAATGACATAGGCGCTTCTCTACGAGACGCTAGGCGAACGCCTTCCCGCAGGGTATGACAAATGACGAATGATAAAATCCAAAATCCAAAATCCAAAATCCAAAACTTCCTATGGCTTCCCAAGCTTCTACAATCTTTTCACTTCAAGCGCCAAAAGATATTTCGCTTAACGAAATAGAAGCGGAACTTAATCAAATTTGGCAAAGTTATGGCATTACCGGCGAGGACGGTGGGCTTCCTGCTGCGACTCGGGCCACGACATTTACCTTAGTGGTTTACGAACCAGAAGAAACCCAGTATCTTTTAGCCACTTTGGGATTTTACAACGGCCCGCTTGACGGAATTTTAGGGCCTCAAATGGAAGCTGCCTTGCGGCAAGTGCAGACAAAATATGGACTGCCAGATACTGGCATAGCAACACCTGAAACCTTGGCTATCTTGAGAGAAGAATTCGCCAAACGTCAAGGAAACGGGGCTGGTGGGGATAATGGTTCTATTGAACTTCCCAGCTTAAATGCCCCAAGCCCCAGAATTGCCGATGAAATCGCCCTCCGCAATCCCTGCCGGATTATTGCGCTGTTTCCCATTGCTGGTGAAGATGAAGGGGTCAAGGCTCAAGTTTCTGCTTATTGCCCCATCCAAAAGCAATCGTCAAGTACACTAATTTGCTGCGAATACATAACTCTTAGTGGAACTGCTGCTGCCTTAGAACGCATAGGTGGTTTGATTCCAGCATTGTTGATTGGCGGCTTACCGAAGTTTCTTTGGTGGAAAGCAACGCCAGTCCCCAACAACACTCTATTCAAGCGGCTAGCAGCAGTTTGTAATAATGTAATTGTGGATTCTTGCCGTTTTAACGAGCCAGAAAGTGATTTACTCCGCCTCCAAGAATTGGTGGAAAGTGGGGTACCTCTGGCTGACCTCAACTGGCGTCGCCTCTCAGCATGGCAGGAATTGACAGCCGAAGCCTACGACTCACCTCACCGTCGGGCGGCCCTTAGGGAAGTTGACCGAGTAACTATTGATTACGAAAAAGGCAACCCCGCCCAAGCTTTGCTGTTTTTGGGTTGGCTGGCAAGTCGTCTAGAATGGCAGCCAGTTTCTTATGAAAAGGAAACGGGAGATTATGACATCACTCGCATTCGTTTTATTGCCCAAGACCAACGACAAGTGGAAACCGAATTAGCGGGTGTTCCCCTTGCTGATGTGGGTGAGATTGCTGGCGACTTGATTGCCTTGCGCCTCAGTTCGACAAATCCGAAGGCAGACTCTGGTACCGTAATTTGCTCGGAAACTGGTGGTTGTATGCGGATGGAAACCCACGGTGGCGCCCAATCTGCCGGTCTGTTTCAACAGGTGACTTCACTTTCGGAACAAAAGGCGGAAGCATTGCTGAGTCAGCAGGTACAACGTTGGGGACGCGAATCACTTTTTGAAGAAAGCCTGGGTGTGACAGCGAGTATTTTCAAATTGGAAACAAACTAGTACTCTGACAAGAAAACAATGCTTGCTTTGTAGTGAGCGCTAAAACGCTCAAGTCAAGGACTAAAATCCTGACCCCTCTCCTAACGGAGACGCTGGCGTAGCATGTCGCTTTGCGTTGGCGTCAGCCTCTCCCTTTGGGCTACGAGTTACCAAATGCGAAAATCAAACATAAACTCTTCAGATTTTTGGATATTTCAATAATCTGGAGGGTTTTTTTATTTTCCTTGGTTTTTGAGACGCGATAAATCGCCGTCTCTACAAGTGTTTTGGTCTTATCTGAACTGTATTGAGATACCAAAGTCCCAATACTGCTCGGGTTTTGCATTTTTAACTCGGCATTGGATTTGGGGAAAAGGTTAAAGGGTAAAGGGTAAAGGTTTTTTCTTTCCCCTTTCCCCTTCCCCTTTTCCCCTTAACCGACAAGTATTGACCAAAGTCCTGATTTATCGCGTCTCTTGCCTTAACCGAGAGCTATTGCCCCCTACTAGGCTGCAACTTTGATGCATTGACCTGCAAAAATCAATTATCTTAAAACTTTGCAATATAAAATATTCAAAAGTAACTAAGTTGATTCACCAATACTAAACACATCCGACTCGCACTGCTGTAGTTGCAGCCTCAGTGCGGTTTGTTACTCCTAACTTATTTAGTACCTGGCTGACATGATGCCTAATGGTAGAAGGACTCAATTTCATTCGTTGAGCGATCGCTTCATTACTCAATCCTAAAGCCAGCAGTGCTAAAACCTCTCCTTGTCGCTTGCTTAGTTCATAAACAGGTTGGGATGATAGTTTGCTTGGTTGCATCAATGCCTGAATCACCTCTGCTGCTAACATCGACCGACCGATCGCAGCAGCTCGTATGGCATCCGCTAACTCATCAATCGAGATCCCCTTGAGCAGGTAGCCAATAGCTCCGGCTTGCATTGCTTGTTGTACCAAGTCATTCGCTAGAAAACTCGTCAAAATTAAAACTTGAATTTCTGGGTATTTTTTGCGGATAGCTCTTGTTGCTTCTGCCCCATTCATTCCCACCATCATCAAATCCATTAACACTACATCTGGTTGCAACTGTTCGCACAAATGTACTGCTTCATCTGCATTACGCGCTTCACCCACTAATTCAATGTCATCAAACGCCAGCAAGACAAATTTAATACCTCCCCGCAGAATTTCATGATCGTCAACAGTAATCACCCGAATTGGCTTCAATGATTTATCTTTTTCCATATAATATAAATCCGGGATATTAAAACTATTTTTAATACATTTACATTACATTATTCTTCCATTTTCAGTATTTATACGTCATATTCTTAATCTTTAATTTTTTATTTATCGCCAGTCAATCACGGAAAAATCTTACGTTATATATAAGCCTGTCTTTTCTCAGCAAGTTGATTGAAATAAACATAACTATATTACAAAAAGCAAATACGCCTAAAACCCTTACCAATGAACAATCAAAAAGAACAAATCACGCTTTTAATAGTTAACTTTATTTATGCCCAATGCTTAACGCCTAATTTTTTACTCCCCACTCCCTATTTTATTGATAGCGGTTGACCAACTCAGGACAATCTCAGTCCCTTCCCCTGGATAGCTTGACAAATGAAAAATAGCGCCAATGGAATCAGCCCGTTCTTTCATAATTGCTATACCCAGATGACCAGATGGTATCTTGTTGGAGTCAAAACCACAGCCATTATCGCTAATACGCAAGACCATTTCTTGTGAATCACCGTCGAGCCTGACTGATACTTGCGTTGCTTGGGCATATTTAATAATATTATTCAGTGCCTCTTGAGTAATCCGGTAGAAGACAAGCTTCACCTCATTAGATAAAGAGCGATCGCCTTCTACCGTCGTTATTATCTGTAAACTTGCCCGTCCTTGAATTCCTTTAGTTAACTGTTGTAGCAATTCACCTAAAGGTTTATCTCCTAAACCACTAGGACGCAACTCAACTAGTAAATTCCGCATTTCTGCTAACGCCCCTTGTGTCAATTGGGCGAGTTCCTCTAATCCCTGTTGGGCTATATCTGGGTTGCGTTTCCAGACTCTAGGCAAGGCTTCGGCAATTGTCGCCACGGTAAACAATGTCTGCGATACTGAATCGTGTAAGTCACGGGCGAGACGATTTCGCTCCACCTCCACAGCAATTTTGCGTAGCCGTTCGCTTTCCATCAATTGTTCGCGTAGCTTCACCGCTTGCATCAAGTCTTTGACCAGGTGTAAGCTCATAATTACCACGAAGGACAAAAATCCATATTCGCCAATGTATAGAGATTTGAACACTCCCAAATCGATGAGGCGATCGTATTGAACTGTTCCGACAAAAATCGCCAGACTCAGACTCAAAATCAGTGCAGCTTGCTTTTCGCCACGTTGATATTGACGGTAACAGGCGTAAAAAGCGAAAACTACATTACTGATAATACCTAAGAATTGGAACCCGAATAGAGGATTGAGTGTACCTTCTGGGTGGGTAATCGGTTCGCCCCAAGGCAAAGAGATGCTTGATAAGCTGCTAATCTTCGAGTAGAGAATTCCAGTTGGTGAAACTTCGTTAATTAAGATGCAGATGACGTAGAGGCTATTCAGTGCCAACAGTAGGCGTACTGGCTTAAATTTAGTATATAAAGCCACAAACCAGACACAAGCAATTGTAAAAAGAAACCCTAAGGAAGATGCCAATTTTCTGGCATTTATATAATCTTCTACATCAGTGATTTTATATTTAGCTATAAGAGCCAAGATATAGCTAGCACACAGCAAGCAGGTTAACCCAAACCAGAAGTGCAGCGCAGATTTTAATCGCGCAGAAGCAATTAGCAGGTGTAATAGACCAACATACAGGCAAATGCCAGCAAATATACCCAAAAGGCTTGAAATAATAGTCATTACCCGATTTGATGAGAAACTTTTTTTATAGATAACGCAGTAATTTCACCGTACTTTACTGCTACTCACGCAGATGAATGTTGATTCTGCAAATCAGAAAACAGAACAAAAATTATACATATATAGGATCAATGACCTAGTGCATTATAGGTCATTGATCCTAGTCAAAAATAGGACAACCGTCCGATGCATTGATCAAGGCGATCGCTGTACAATTCATTACGCCAATGATTTAAGCAATATTTAGGCGATCGCTTTGCCTTTGCGATCGAAGCGCACAGGTGTAGAAGCTTATGCGCCAATACGGTTCAGTAGAAACGTTGCATTGCGTAAAGATGTTGTATTGCAATATCTCTACACAATGTTTGGTTGAGAATACTTACAAAGTAACCAAATCTGTGTAATCAATGAACAAAATCTGGTCTCGCAATACTTTGTTGTTTAGTTCTGTTTTGGCTTGTACATTGCTTGCCACCCCTAATGTCGTTAGGGGTGACGACTTCTCCGTACCAGAAACTATTGCTAATACAGCACGTTGTCGCCTAAATGTCACTGGTGCTTATCTAACAAAAATTTTCAATCCAAATGGCACAATCGGATCTCGTGGAGTCATAACACTTACCGCAGATGGTAACTTTTTTGTTATTGACTCTAATCAAGGTGGTGTTACCAACATCTTCAATCCCTTTAGTAGTGGACAAGGTGCTTGGAAGTGTGATGGCAAAACTGGGGTCAGCGCCAGATCGATTACCTTTGCTTATCCAGGAAGCGCAGGATCTACTGGTAGCATTGGCCGAGCCGACTATCAAGCCAGCTTTAATCACCAAACGCAGACAGTACAAGGGACTATCACACTGCGTTTGTTCAACCTCAATGCTAATCCGTTATTAGATAATGTCGCGCCTGTAGGAACATTCAATTTTTCAGGGCAACAAATCAAAGCCAATTAACTTTGGCATGGGTTTTAGTTGCGTACAAAATCCAACGCAAAACCTAACCTTCTAAGTTTCTCACCTCTTTCTAACGCTCTCTTCTTAGAAAAGGGAAAATTCTTCAAAGCCTCCTTTTTTAAGGGCTACGGCGTACACACAAGTCGAATTACCCCCCTCAATCCCCCCTTATAAAGGGGGGAAGTTGGAAATCTAGTTCCCTCCCCTTTCCAAGGGGAGGGTTAGGGTGGGGTAATTCGAGGACTAGTAGTGATTCGATAACTTGTGTGTACACCGTAGCTTTTAAGGAAGTGAGATTGTCGCCCAGCCGATAGAAGCGGTGAATTTTCCCCCTTCCCTACCAGGCTCCAATGTTGTTGCATCAACCTGCACCTTAGTTGCATCGACCTACAAAAGTTAACTCAAGAAATACAAAACCATGAAGAAATTCTTTTCAACTCTAACCCTAACAACAGCTACAACTTTAGCTATTGCACTCACTGGAGCAACAATCGGTACTCACTTTGTTTTAGGACAGACATCTATTGACTTAGCCAAGTTGCGTAGCGATGTGGTACCTGCACACAACACTTATCGAGCCAAGCATAAGAGTCCTAACGTGACTATCGATGATACTCTCAACCAAAGCGCCCAAGCTTGGGCACAAACCATAGCAGCTAAAGGTGACTTAGAACACAGTACCAATCGAAATAATACAGGAGAAAACATATACTGGAGTGGAGGTGACGACTCAACAAACTTAGGTAGCGCAGCAGTTCAAGACTGGTACAGTGAAGTTAAAGACTATGACTACACCAAGCCTGTATTTTCTGGCGACACCGGGCATTTTACTCAGGTAGTCTGGAAGGGTAGTACCAAAGTAGGCTGTGGTGCTGCACCTGGCCCTGCAACAATTGAGGGTACTAAGTACGATGGCTTCTATGTAGTTTGTCAGTATTCTCCCGCAGGAAATGTACAAGGACAGTTTGCTGATAATGTGCTGAAACCCTAGTTGTCTGCTGCTTGCTCAACTTGTCTAAATAAGGTGGGCAAATGTTTGCTCACCCTACAAATTGGCTAAATGCATCGACTTGCACCTTTGATGCATCGACTTGTAACTTTAATGCATCAACAAGCAACTAAGTTGCATCGACTTGCAGCTTTATTGCATCAAAAAACACCTTTATTGCATTAAAGTTGCAAAAATTAGCTTTGCTCAGTCTTTATGGAGTAGAGGCGTTGGCGTAGCCCACCGTAGGTATCGCCACTCTCATCATTCAACATAAGTATTAATTATATAGGACAAAGATCCTAGTCAAAAATTGGATCTTTGTCCGATGCAGCAATTAAGCAGATAGCTATATAATCCATTTCACCAAAGCAAAATTTTAACAACTGCCTAGCCTGTGGGAGCAAAACACACAGGTGCAAAAGCTTTTATGTCAAGGCAATAAATCAAAGCTTATTAATCGTCATGAGTGCCAAAATCCACTTTATCTCCGGCTTACCTCGTTCCGGTTCCACCTTACTCGGAGCCTTACTGCGGCAAAATCCCCGGTTTCACGCCAGCATGACTAGCCCTGTTGGTAGCCTGGTGAATCGAATGCTAGAAGCAATGAGCGAAGACAACGAATATTCTGTCTTTATCACCCCTGAGCAAAAACGGGCATTAACCTTAACTATCTTTTCCACATTCTACGAGCCGCAAGCCCAAAAAGAAGTGATCTTCGATACTAATCGGCTGTGGTGTAGCAAATTGTCTTTAATTCACGAGCTATTTCCTGGCTCAAAGGTGATTTGCTGCGTGCGGAATGTCGCTTGGATTATGGATAGCATCGAACGGCTGATTAGAAAAAACGCTTTTGATGTATCGCGGATGTTTAATAATGCTGGCGAACGTTCCACAGTTTACACCCGCACCGAAGCCTTGACTCAAGGGGGACGGTTAGTAGGGTTTGCTTATAACGCCCTCAAAGAAGCATTTTATAGCGAACACAGTGCCTCTTTGCTTTTGGTGGACTATGACCTATTGACCCAAGCACCTGATAAAACCCTATCGCTGATTTATCAATTTATACAAGAGGAACCCTTTGAGCATGATTTTGCCAATGTGGAATACGAAGCTGAGGAATTTGATAATCGCCTCAATACCAAAGGATTACATCAGGTGCGTCGCAAAGTCGAGTTTCAACCGCGACTGACAATTTTACCGCCGGATTTATTTACTCAGTATGATGCATTGTCTTTTTGGAAGAACCCTAGCAATAGTCTGGCAAATGTAATTGTCGCCCAGCCGGTAGAAGCGGTGAGGTAATGAAGCTTTAAATTGTTCCTCTTTCCTACCAAGCTGCAACTTTGTTGCATTCACCTGCAACTTTGATGTATTGACCTGCACCTTTGTTGCATCAAAGAGCAACTTTGATACATTCACCTACAACTTTTATGCATTCACCTACAACTTTGGTGCATTCACCTGCAACAAAGTTGCACTGACCTGCAAAAGCTAACTCAAGAAATACAAAACATCTGCTGTAACTCATTCACCTAAAACCAAGGAAATAAATCAAATGACAAATTTCATCGTCAACCAAGCCACTGATGACGGTAGCGGCTTAACCACAGGAACCCTCAGTTATGCCATCCTCCAAGCGAACCAACTCGCAGGGGATGACACCATTACCATCAATAACGATGTCCGTGTCACCGGGGTAGTGAAAACCCTGGTGAACAGCAACATTACTATTGTCGGCAATAACCACAGCATCAGTGGCGATGTCAACAATAACGGCATCAACGACAATGGCGACGTGCGCCCCTTATTCATCTTGTCGGGAACCGTGGGTATTTCTGACCTGACCATCACCAACGGACGGGCTAAAGGCGGAGATAGTGGACAAGGCGGTGGCGGTGCAGGACAAGGCGGCGGCTTGTTTATCTATGATGGCAGTGTTTCTTTGACCGATGTCGCTTTTAGTAATAACGCAGCACAAGGAGGCAGTAGCGGTGTCAGTGGACTGGGTAGGGGCGGCGGCGGACTGTTTGGCAACGGCGGCGGCGGTGGCGGCGGCGGACTGTTTGCCGGTAGCACTGACAACAATGGTGGCTATGGCGGTAATGGCAACTACGGCGGCAGCAGCAATGGGGGCTTCGGTGGTGGCGGACAGTATGGCGTTAGTAGCGGGGGCTTCGGAGGAGGAGGAGGAGGAAATGTCTATGCCGCCACCGGCTTCAGTGGCGGCTTCGGCGGCGGCGGTGGCTACGCCTTCTATGGTCAAGGGAGAGGGGGTTATGGCGGCGGCGGCAGCTACGCACAGGGCGGCTTCGGTGGCGGCTCCGGCGGCAATTATAGCGGCGGCGGCGGTGCTGGATTGGGCGGTGGCATCTTCGTCCGCAGTGGCTCTTTAACTCTCAACAACACCAGCTTTGCTAACAATACGGCTACAGGTGGGACGGGAAATCAAAATGGTCAAGGCTTAGGTGGGGCAATCTTCATCATGCAGTCCACCACTAATACCAACGGGAATAACCAGGGAATGCCTACCGTCCTTGGTACTGTCGATTTTGTCGGTTCATCTACCTTCAGCGGCAACACTGCGGCTAATGATGCGGGGACACCCACCAATAATGATGATGTCTACGGCACACAAATACCCCCTACCAATAATCCGCCAACTGCTTTAAACGACAACGCCACCACCAATGAAAACACCGCCCTCAGTGGCAATGTCTTAGTCAATGATACTGACCCAGATACGGGAGATATCTTGACTGTCAGTGCAGTTAATGGTGCCACGGCTAATGTTGGCACTCAGATTACCCTTACTTCTGGTGCTTTACTTACCCTGAATGGTAATGGAAGCTTTAATTACAACCCTAACGGTCAATTTGAATCTTTGGCTGTTGGCGCAACTGCTACCGATAGCTTTGATTACACTATCTCTGATGGCAACGGTGGAACGGATACTGCTACCGTTAACGTTACCATCAACGGTGTTAACGATGCGGCGACTATTACTGGCACAGCTACAGCATCTGTGACAGAAGATACAACTACACCCAACCTCACTGCTACAGGTTCTCTCACTGTCAGCGATGTTGATGCAGGTGAAAGCCTATTCAACACCACAGTCACTTCAGCTATAGGTAATCTTGGTAGTCTCAGTATCACCAATGCCGGAGCCTACAGCTACAGCGTTGCTAACAGTGCAGTGCAGTTCTTAGGTGCAGGTCAAACTAAGGCTGAAACCTTTACTGTAAAATCTGTTGACGGCACAGCCACTCAAAATATTGTCGTTACCGTCAACGGCGTTAACGATGCACCAACAGTCGCAAATGCCCTTCCAGACAAAACCACCATAGAAAACAGTGTCTTCAACTTTACCGTTCCCGCCAACACCTTTGCTGATGTCGATTTAGGCGACACCTTAACCTATACAGCCAAACTCGATAATGGCAACCCTCTACCCTCATGGTTAACTTTCAACGCCACCACCCACACCTTTAGCGGTACACCCACAGCAGCAAATGTGGGCAATATCAACGTGAAGGTAACAGCCACCGATACTGCTCTTGCTAGTGTCAGTGATATCTTTAACCTGAGTGTTACTCCGCTGAACCTGACGGGAACTCCAAATCCAGACACCCTCACAGGCACAGCCAGCAACAACATCATCGATGGTAAGGCTAGTAATGATACCCTGACTGGTGGCGGTGGTAAAGACACATTTGTGATTCGCACTGGCGATGGTACTGATACCATTACCGATTTTGGCGGCGTGGGTATTGGGTCGAATCCATCGGCGACGGTGATTGCTAATGTTGACACTTTGCAATTTACAGGTACTGCCTTAACTGCCAAAAATCTGCAACTAACTCAAAATGGTAATAATTTGGAAGTTACCTTTGAAGACGTTGCCAATACCAAAGTCATCCTGCAAAACTTCCAATTACAAAACCTGGATAACCTGGCAGCATCTGGTTCTCGTCCTGCTCTAGCCAATATCCTGTTTGACGGACAGACTAGCCCCACTGACAGCTTTGATGTCATAGATGCCAATGCCAATCCCAGTAGCATCTTTACCACCAACACGGTGACATTCCTCAATGACCTGAATAATAACATCTCTGGTTTTGACAATTCCGCAGATGTGATTAATGGTCAAGGAGGCAATGACAGAATCGACGGCAAGAGTGGCAACGATCATCTACGTGGTGGTACTGGTAATGATACCCTTATCGGTGGTGCAGGTAATGATACCCTCGCTGGCGGGGCGGGGAATGATCTTCTCACTGGTGGTACTGGTGCTGACAGATTCCTTTACAATACCTCTGCTGCCTTTGCAACCTCTGCTGTGGGTGTAGATACCATTACTGACTTCAATCGTTCTCAAGGCGACAAGATTGTACTGGATAAAACTACCTTTAATGCAATTAGTTCTAATGCGGGAAATGGTTTTAGTAATGCCAGTGATTTTAGAGCGATTAATTTAGACTTGTTCCAATTGACCATTTTGGAGGGCATCAGCAGTGCGTCGATTGTCTACGACGCTGTGAATGGGCGTTTGTTCTACAACCAAAATGGCACTTCGCCTGGTTTTGGCAGTGGCGGTCAATTTGCGACTTTGACTGGTGCGCCGACTTTGACGGCTAATGACTTTATTGTTCAAGCGTAGCAAGAGGTTTTCTGTATGGGCTGGGCAACTGTTTGTCCACCCTACAAGCTTGCTTGCTGCTGCACCTTTGATGTATTGGCTTGCACCTTTGATGCATTGGCTTGCAACTTTGATGCATTGGCTTGCAACTTTGATGCATCCACCCGCAACTTTAATGTATCGGCTTGCAACTTAGATACATCGACCTGCACCTTTGTTGTCTCTAAGTTGCAAAAATGAGCTTACCCTTTCTTTAACCTTGTTTTATCTAAAAACTTCACCTTACTGATAGCTTTAAGGTTGCAATGGGTACATTAAATATGTACCTTATAACAGTATGCTGATATGCCTACCCAAGATACAACACGCCGTTTGCGCCCTCAATTAATTAGTGAAGATGTTACTTCATGGCACGGCTTACAAACCATCGCCAGTTATCAAACAACCCGTGCTGATGCCTCTGCTACTAACTTACAGCAAGCTTATCAAGCTATGTTGACCCAGCAACAAGCTGAAATTGAGAAACTAACTTTATACCGGGCTGCTGCTGATGCTGCGCGATTAGCAGAATGGGAATTTCACAATGCGGTATTAGCGATGAAAGAAGTTGTGCGCGGGCAATATGGGTTAGATAGCGATCAAGCCCAAGCGGTAGGATTGAAGAAAAAATCAGAGTACAAGCGTCCCAGCCGCAAAAAGTTAGTCGCATCATGAGCTAGGAAAAATTAACACATTTTAGATGTGCGATCGCTCTACACCAAGAGCAAGAGACGCGATAAATCGCCGTCTCTACAATAATTCCTTTGTAGAGACGGCGATTTATCGCGTCTTTGTAATATAGTCATACTCGCCTCCACGCTCAAGGGCGCGTTTGTAAGCAGGTCGCGCATGAATGCGATCAACAAATTCTTTCAGCTTTGGCCGGTTCTGAACCTCTTCTTTTTGCATGGCGACTACTTCCAGGGGAAAGCTCATTTGGATATCGGCGGCGGTGAATTCCTCTCCTGTAAACCACGTACTTTTACGAAGTTCACCTTCTATATAATCAAAGTGAAGTTTGATCTGGGGCGCCACAAATCCTCTAACTACGTTGCTGTCTCCTTCCCCGAAATTGTTTAAGACCAGCTTCATTACCAA
>NNBV01003169.1_pt1 | contig 14940 bp, 14 predicted proteins | sample 1173771 | NCBI WGS metagenome assembly NNBV01 (sample SAMN07173938, study PRJNA388173) | plant metagenome | isolation source: symbiotic tissue sample KVS11 | place: Norway: Troms, Kvaloya island | reverse complement strand
GAATAATTTGATATTGAAATGATGGACAACTCCCAATTAAATTTTATACCATTGTATAAGGGACTGCAAAGGAGTTGACCACATTCCAACATCAACCATGATAACAATAATAATTAACTGACACAGTTTATTTTACAGACCCGGGTTGACCACTTTATTTCATTAACAAGTAATCATTATTTTTCAATGGGATTGCCAATTGATTCCACAACAAAACGACAACCTGCAGTCCTATAATTGAACAACTTATGTTAAGATGTTAAGATGTTAAGATGTTAAGATGTTAAGATGTCAAGATTATTCATTTTCATTTATTTGCGCTACAATTTCATGAATAACCATGTCTAACTCTTGCGTGGTTTGAAATAAATAATTTAGGAATTGGTCATTCTCCTCTGGCCGTAATGTTTTATTTGTTTGAATGACGTTGATTAGCCCCAGAATAGTTGATACGGGTCGTCTTACTTTATGAGACTGTTGCCAGGCTATTTGTTGCAAGGTTTCGTTTTGTCTGAGAATAGTATCTTGTCTTTTTTTAAATTCCGTCACATTTTCCAAAATAACAAGAGTAAACTTTTCTCCTTCTACCGTAAAAGTATTTAGACTTGTGGCTACGCTTATTTCCTGGTTGCTACTGGTGATGGCTGATACATTTTCTGAAGGTGTGCGTAATAGCTTACCACCTGTTCTCAGGTATCGGTTTTCGTGTTGTCTATGTTTATCGCGATATCTTTCAGGAATAAGAAAGTCTATTGTTTTGTCTAAAACTTCTTGTGCCGCGTAGCCAAAAACTTTTTCAAAGTTATCATTTACGTATTTAATACTCCTTTTTTCGTTCACTATCACAAGTGGGTGAGGGATAGCTTCTAAAATTTTCTCTATACGGTTTTTACTTTCCTGCAACGTTATCTCCTTGCGTTTGCGTTGGTCTATGTCGGTGTAATTAAAAGTAAAACCTAAAACTTTCCCGTCACTATCATATACGGGATAATGCCTTAGTTCAAACCACTTCTTTAACTTTTCAAAAGAGATCTCTCTTTCAAACTTTAAATACTCGCCCTTAAGGGCTTTTTGGGTGTTAGTGTAAAAATCATCTTTGTCTTTTGGTAAAATGTAATCCCACAGATCAGCTAATTCTTTTAGTGGTTTCCCAAAGGCCACTTGACTCATCTTCTCGGCTTGCTTATTAAAAGACAGTATCTTATAATCAGGACTTATTAAAATATTACCATCTGTTGTACTATTTAAAATAGCTCTTAATTTGATTTCAGAAAATTTAAGTCTTTCCTGCGTTTTCTTTTCCTGGGTAATGTCCTTAAAGAATATCGTCAAACCTTCTTGCGAAGGGTAACAGACTACACCAAACCATCTGTCCAAATCTGCCCGATAATCTTCAACGGTTACCGTTACATTTTCCGTCATTGCCTTTCTAAAGGCTTTAGGATAGTTGTAATCAGATAGTACAGGAAATACATCCCAAAACTTCCGCCCGAATAGTTGTTCTCGTGCTATGCCTAAAATTTGTTCCGCTGTTTTATTAACGATTACAAATTCCCACTTATCGTCAAGCATAAAAAAACCATCTGTAATTGTCTCAATAATGGTTTCTGCTTTATGAGCAAACTCCTTCACTCCAAAGGTCTTTTTTGTTTCTTTGATGTCGTGCCCTAAACAAAGTATACCCAAGGCTTGTTGATGTTGATCTTTTAAAAGAGAAAATTCCCAATGCATCCAATAACAATCGCCTTGCCAGGTATCAGGTTTGCGTACCTCTGCTTTAAATATCTTAGAAGGGTTTACAGTACACCCGTATGCAGCAGTATTACATTTCTCAACGTCTTCGGGATGAATGGCCACCGAGAAAGGTTGTCCAATAAAATCTATACTCAAAAATGAAAATCTCTTCTTGAATACTTCATTTATATAAGTACATCGTCCTGCCAGATCCGTTATCACTAAGGAATACGTTTCTGAATTGCGTATGAATTCAGGGAGTAGATTAGCTAATTCGGTTTCGGTCATTCTTAGCACTTCATTGGTGTAGGCAACTAAACCAAGTTAAGGAAATAAAATTAATATCTACACTTTAAACATAGCGACAAACTCGTATGAATTCCGTTTTAGACTTTGCGGATTAACTAATTTTTATTCGTGAAGCATTTCCCGGACAGCAATAGCTAGTAGTGCCAGCTACCTGATTAGTGGCAATGTTTTTTTATCGTCTTTTAATTGAACGACTGCCTGAACTCCAAAGGCGAAACGTTTGTCTTTGTCTTGAAAAGTTTGCTGAACGATTGTGAATGTTCAAAGCCCAATTCGTAAGCAATTTCTGAAACAGATAGATTTGTCGTTGATAATTTTTCTTTGGCTTTTTCTATGATTGCATTCTGAATGTATTGCTGTGTGTTCAGTCCGGTCAATGAACGCAGCATATCACTCAAGTAGCGTTGTGATAGTTTTATTTCCGCGCTGATGTATTTCACGGACGGCAAACCGTTTTTCAAACTGTTTTCTTCTTCAAAATAGCTGTTTAGCAGTTTGTCCAAAGAAGTGATGATGTCGTGATTGATTGCTTTCCTCGTAATAAATTGCCTGTTGTAAAAACGATTGCTGTGATTCAGCAACAATTCTATTTGCGACACCAAAACATCCTGGCTGAAATTGTCAATATTGTTTTCTAATTCAGTGGTTATTGAAGCAAACAAATTGGCTATAATTCCTTTTTCTTTTGCAGATAAAAACAAGGCTTCTGAAACATCGTAAGAGAAAAAGCCATACTGATTTATTGTTTTTCCTAATGGATAATTTCGGATAAAGTCCGAATGAAAATACAAAGCAATACCTTCATAGCTTCTTATGTCTTCTGGTGGAAAGACGATTTGGTTTGGCTTCAAAAATGCTAATCCGCCTTCTTCAAAATCGTAATATCCTTGTCCGTATTTTATTTGTCCTGTGAATGTGGGCTTAAAGGAAACTTTGTAAAAATCAAGACTTGTTTTTTGCCCTTTCGGAAACATATCAATCGAAACAGTATTGTAATTAATCAATGCAATCAACGGGTGCAATGGCGCAGGAAGTCCCAATACCCGCACAAGTTGCGATATACTTTTAATGTGATTGATGTCAGCGTGTTGTTGCATTTTTTCGTTTACGAATGTAATCAACTTTGTTTTGACGGGCGAATAACAATGTCACCAATTTCAACATCGTCAGGTTGGCTTATCGCATAAATCACAGCGTTAGCAATGGCTACCGGATCTATGGCAATTTGTTCCATTCCTTTTTGAATAGCCGTTTTCATTTCTTCGTTTTTTATGGTGTTCGCAAAATCTGTTTTCACAAATCCGGGTGAAATGCCTGTAATGCGTATGTTTCCGTTTGACTCCTGACGAAACGCTTCTGCAATAGTGCGAATGGCATTTTTAGTTCCTGCATAAACGCCTTGCATTGGCGCAATCTTTATTCCTGCCGTTGAAATGATATTGACGATATGTCCCGATTGTTGTTGCTTGAAAACGTGAATTGCAGCCGCCATCCCATACAAAACGCCTTTGAGGTTAATGTCAATCATTTCTTCCCAACCGTCAATATCCAATTCGTCAATGCGGCTCAATTGACTGACACCTGCGTTGTTTACAATGACATCTAATTTTCCGTATTGCTCAACTGCTGTATTTACCAACCGAACTAAATCGGCTTTATTCTTTACATCAATTTTAGTAAAAGTGGCTTCGCCACCTTTACCTTTTATTTCTTCAACAAGTTGTTGTAATTGTTCTGTTCGTCTTGCACCCAAAACAACCTTTGCACCGTTTTTTGCTAATTCTAGTGCAATGGCTTTACCCATTCCACTACTTGCACCGGTAATAGCAACTACTTTTCCTTTAATATTTTGCATTGCTGTTCGTTTTCATTTGTCTATTTGCTTTTCTAAAAATTCGGGATAGCGGTCACCTACAAGTGTAATTCCATTTACTGTTGTGTCAATTTTTGCAAGTTCATCGGCTGTTAGTACAATATTCGTACTGCCAATATTTTCTTCTAAACGATACAATTTTGTTGTCCCTGGTATTGGTGCTATCCAGGGCTTTTGAGCTAAGAGCCAGGCCAATGCTAATTGTCCGGTCGTAACATTTTTTTGTTTAGCAATCTCAGAAAGTCCTTCCACTAAAACCAGATTGGCTTTTATATTTTCTTCGCTGAAACGAGGAATAATATTTCTACGGTCGATATCCTCTAATTTTTTGTTTATTACACCTGTGAGGAAGCCTTTGCCCAAAGGACTGAACGAAACGAAACCAATTCCTAACTCTTCTAAAGTGGGTATGATTTCATTTTCTGGCTCACGCCAAAACAAAGAGTATTCACTTTGTAATGCCGATACAGGTTGAATGGAATGTGCCTTGCGAATAGTTTTTGCACTTGCTTCCGATAAACCAAAATAGTTTACTTTACCCTCTTGTATCAGGTCTTTCACAGTTCCTGCAACATCTTCTATTGGAACATTAGGGTCAACCCGGTGCTGATAAAGCAAATCAATGTAATCTGTTTTTAATCTTTTTAAAGATGCTTCGGTTACTGCCCTGATCGTTTCGGGCCTGCTATCTAAACCTACTGCTGGTCGGGCATCTTTACAACCAAATTTTGTGGCGATAACAACGTCTTTTCTATAAGGCTGTAATCCTTCGCCAACAAGTTCTTCATTGGTATAAGGTCCGTAGGCTTCTGCGGTATCAAAAAATGTGATACCTCTTTCAACTGCGTTGCGTAATAGCGTTATGGCATCTTTTTTATCAAGACCTTTGCCATCCAAAAAGTTTAAACCCATACAGCCAAAGCCTAATGCGGAAACTTCTAATCCGCTATTTCCTAATTTTCTTTTTTGCATAATTCTTTTTTCAATTGTTTGTAAGCCTGACTTAAATTTCAACTACAAAATTCCTGATTGCCGTTCGGTAAAAAGTAGCCCAATTGGTAATTGTTGTAGTCAGATTTCAAACCTTGTTTTAAACACTATAAATTAGTCCGCTACCTTTATCCAGCGATTTTATAGCTGCCATATCATCGGCAGATAACTCAAAGTCAAATACGTTGAAATTTTCATTCATCCTTTTCACATTTGCTGATTTCGGAATAGCAACCACTTCTTTTTGAATTAACCATCGCAGAATTATTTGGGCAACACTCTTATAATGTTTGCTTGATAGGTCTTTTAAAAGTTCATTATTAAAAAGATTGTTTTTACCCTGAGCAAAGGGTGCCCAGGACTCCAGCTGTATGCCTTGAGCTTTCAAAGCTTTCTGCATTTCTGTTTTTTGGGAAAAGGGATGTGTTTCCACTTGATTGACTGCTGGTACCACACTATGCCGCTTAAGTATATGCTTAAGTAAATTCTGGATCTGATCCATATTGAAATTACTTACACCGATCGCCCTTACTTTACCTTCTCTGTATAATTCTTCCATTGCCGTCCAGGAAGAATTTACGTCTCCCTGCGGAAGATGAATCAGGTATAAATCAATATAATCAAGCCCCATTTTTTTAAGCGATGCTTCAAAGGCACGCTTTGCTTTTTCATACCCGGTATCTGCTGGCAAAAATTTTGTGGTTACAAAGATTTCTTCTCGTTTGACATTACTTTTTTTAATCGCTCTGCCTACCGATTCCTCATTTTGGTATGCTGCAGCTGTGTCTATCAGTCTGTAGCCAATAGTTAAAGCATGGAGTACAGCCTGCTCACACGCTAAACCGCCTTGAAGCAAGTAAGTGCCAAACCCAAGCAGCGGCATCTTTACTCCATTGTTTAATGTTACATTTTCCATTTGCACTAACTTAAATTTCAAGTGCTAAATTCTTAATCGTCATCCGATGAAATGTATCTGAATTGGTATTTGTTGTAGTCAAATTATATAGGGTGAGCTTGCCCGTCCATTTGTCTTGTCAGTTGGGTGTCGTGCTGCCATTGCCACAGCCACTAGCGTCAGGTTGTGAGTTGTTGCTTTAGCTTTGGCCTTTAACAATAATTAATAAGCAATGGCTCATTCAAGCTGGTTACAACTTGCTATTTATCATGACTTTGGTGAAGTGGAAGAATCACGTGAAAAGATGCACCCATGCCCGGCTGTGAAGTAGCATAGATTAACCCTTTATGAATGCTCACTATTTTCCGGCAAACAGAAAGACCGATGCCAGACCCACTGTATTCTCCGTTTGTATTGAGTCGATGAAACATGTCAAATATCCTATTGGCTTCTTCCTGATTAAAACCGATGCCGTTGTCCTTGACTGTTATCCTTACATATTTATTTTTTAAATCAAGTCGATAACTGACAATCTCATCATCCGTTAATTCGTGACAATTGACTTCAATCCTTGGCGGTTGATCGGAGGAAAATTTGAGGCTATTGTTAATCAGGTTATAAAATAGTTGCTGCATCTGCAATTCAATGGCTTCTATTTCCGGCAAGTGGTGGCAGTCCAATAAAGCCTTCTTTTGTTCAATGGCTAGTTCAACATCCTGGAGCACACCTGAAATAATTGTATTCAAATCGACTTTCTCAAACTGCAGTTGATCACGTGTAGTGCGTGAATAGTCAAGCAGGGCCTTCACCATGTTGGACATTCTACTGGCCGAAGACGATATCTTATTCATATAGTCCAATCCTGTCTTATCCATTTTCAGATGATTGGAGTTGTACAATCGATTTGAGAATGCCTGGATCTTTCGCAGCGGTTCCTGGAGATCATGACTGGCTACAAATGCAAACTGCTCCAGCTCCTGATTAACCAATTGTAAGGCTTCATTGGAGGCCTTCATCTTCTGTAATGTCTCCTCCCGATCTGTAACATCGTAGGCCATCGTGAGTACAGCATACATTTTACCCTTTTGATCGATTAAGGGCAAGATTGTGTTTTCAAAAAATCTTCCACTCAGACTGGATTGATAGGTGTGGTTGTGAACAGGTTTTCCTTCAAAAGCTTTCATCAATAATAAGTGTGATGATGTTCCCTGAGCATGAGGGAAAATCTCTAAAAAATTTTTCCCGGTCACATCTTCCTGCTTCAAACCAAAAAGCTCCAGCACTTTCCTGTTGTAAGCAATCACGCGCATGTTCGTGTCATACACACCGATCAGTTCATTGGAGGTATTGAGTACAGCATCGATTAATCCTTCTTTCAGCATCAGTTCCTCATTGACATTGGTGAGTTCCTGTGACCACTCATGAATAGCGCGCTCCATCTGTTCTGATCGTGAGATGGATACTTCCTTGCTTGATGTGATATCCAAAATAGCCCCTGCAAAGCGATAAGACTTGCCAAGTTCATTAAAATAGGCTTTACCACGGGAGCGTATCCATCTCACATTGCCCGTGACTTTCTCTATGATTCTGAACTCTTGCGTAAACCTGGCTTCAGCTGGATTGGCTAATGCCGACTCCATGGCTAACTCCAACTCCCTCACATCTTGTGAATGAACTATCGCCAGTAACTGTTCCCTGCCTGGTTCTTCTTCCCCGGCAACTCCAAGAATAACTTTGCTGCGTTCGTCCAAAATGATTTTTTCAGACAGGTGGTTATAATCCCAGGATCCGAGTTCGGCCGATTCTAATGCGATACGAAGACGTTCCTCACTCTCTTGTAATTTAAGTCGCGAGGAAACTTGTTCAGAGACATCCAGCGTGCTGACAATTATACAGTTCAGTTTGTCTTCCAGTTTAAAGCGCTCGTAGGTAATCGTGAAATAGCCTGAATGGGATTGACCTGCCCGCATGAAAGTCGATGGTGCTTCCGCGATGGCGTACACTTCTCCTGTTTGATAAACCTTGTCAAGGATGGCTTTGAAGCCGTACGTCTCCGCTTCGGGAAAGAGTGTTAAAGATTCTTTACCCAGTAATTCCTCTTTGCTTCGTCCCATAAGGTTACATGCGGATTGATTTACATACGCATATCGATATTGAGGACCTATAACGATCTGGATTGACACTGGTGAGGAAGAAAAGTAAGCGAAGCGCTTTTCAAAATCACTTTCAGGCGCATGCCTGTCCCTCTCTACCAAAGGATCATCTTTACTGTTTTCATCCAGAGGTTGTTCCATGGCTAGTGAGTATTAAGGTGTCGTCAAGCAACGCATGTAATAGTATGCCATTGCCAAAAAACACTGGTTGCGCAATTATAACATCATTACTTCTTTTATGTTATTCATTTTTACCGTAGATAAAATTCTACAGCATTGAACTTAGGTTGACTCGTGCTAACCGTCTTCCAGCATTCAAGGTGACAGATACCACCTATAACACCATTGCCAATTTCAAGTTTGTGGATCAGGACAGTGCGCTGATTACGAATGAAACATTCAGGGACAACATCTATGTTGCTGATTTTTTCTTCACATCGTGTCGTACTATTTGCCCGATCATGAAACACAGATGCACCGCCTTTATGATTGAACAGGACGGTAACCGTCTGATTTGTCGATTTGAAACGCCTTCAAAAGGAATACAGGAAAGTATCCGGTTAATAATTTACACCCTCATTTACAATGGGTTGAATTGCTTAATTTGAATCTATCTTTTCTGACGCTATCTTTGCCGCATGTTACGGAAAGGAGTAATTTTTCTCATTTTGACCAGCATGATGCTTCATTGTGCTGCGCGGATGAACTTCCTTTCCTACCTGTATGAACAACGCCAGGAAATTGCTTTAGGTCTTGGTTTGATTGATGAAATCCCAATTGCTATCTGCCATCATGATTATGAGTTCGACAAGGGTTTAAAGATAGTGACTCAGGATACAGACAAATCACGTCTTCCGTCAACATTGTCTCATGCTCGTGAAATCATCCTGTTCTTTCAGTTCTCTCTAATCAATGTTGATCCTCGCCCTGAAGTAGCTGTAGCCAATCATCTTACTCTACTTCATCAGAAAAAGTATAACTCTCCCGGGTTCCCGATTTTTCATCCGCCTGCCTAACTACGCAAACGTTACATTTTTTATTCGTCTGATTGCTTAGCCTTCGCTTCGCAAAACAGCACACTTATCAGTTTGCAGTAGTAATCTCATTTATTCAGGACTTTCATTATGAAAAAAATATATTCACTTGTATTCATTGCCGCTATTCTATTTTCCACAATTTCCTGCTCCGATGACGACAGCAATGCGGAAACATCATCTATTACGATAGAGTTTGATAACGTAGTTGGTACAACCAACCTCCAACTCAACACCACCAATACACCTTACATAAACGCTAAGGGCGAAGCCTATAAACTTACCTGGCTTACATATTATGTAAGCAACATCAAGTTAAAAAAAGCAGATGGCACCGTGTATGAAGATCCGATGAAATCGGATGGATCAGCGGGCTACTATCTTGTTGATGAAAAAGATGCGGAATCTCAAGAGGTAACATTGGAGAATGTTCCCGCAGGTGATTACACCGAGATAACGTTTACCATTGGCGTAGATGCTAACCAGGTAAATCAGGGAGCACAAACAGGGGCACTCGATCCGGCCAACAACTTATTCTGGAGCTGGAACTCCGGTTATATCTTCCTTGCAGTAGAAGGTGTGTCACCCGTGTCAACTGAAACGGACAACGCATTTCAATATCATGTGGGCGGATATAAAACAGATGCTGCTTCCAATCAGGTCAATAACATCAGAACGATTACGCTCAGCTTCAATGGAGACTCAGCACCCGTGAGAGCGCAACATGAACCTGAAGTACATCTGCTTTTTGATGTTAACAAATTCTTTAATGGTGCAGGCGAACAGGTAACCTTCACGACCAATGCGGCCCGTCACTCACCGCTGCCATGCAAGGATCTGGCTAACAACATACCTGGTGCGTTCGTAGTCGATCACGTTCATGCTAACTAAATAAGATGCAATGTCAGTCCACAAAAATGGACTGACATGAACGATCGACTATGAGAACAGTCTTAGCTTTTATTAGCGCAGCATTGCTATTCAGTTGCAGTGGTGAGGGAGTCTCACCGGATAAGGATTCGTATGTCTTTCAGCAACCATCGAATTTCCCGGCAGCAGCATACACGTTCGAAAATAATCCGGTGACTAAAGACGGATTTGAATTGGGTCGCGCCCTCTTCTATGATCCGATACTTTCGGCAGACAGTACCATTGCCTGCACCAACTGTCACCAGCAGTTCAAGAGCTTTTCTGATCCTGTTCATAAATTCAGCAGAGGTGTAAATGATGCCTCCGGTTTTCGCAACGCTCCTGCCATTCAGAACATGGCATTTCAAACGCATTTCTTCTGGGATGGTGGTGTCAGCCATCTTGATTTTGTTCCCATCAACGCCATCACCAGTGAAATTGAAATGGCCGAGAAGCTGGAGCACGTGATCACTAAATTAAGTCGCAGCAGTGTGTATCAGGAGAAATTTAAAAATGCGTTTGGCACTACTGAAGTCAATAGTCAGAAAATGCTGTTCGCCCTTTCACAGTTCATGAACATGATGATCTCTGCTGATTCGAAGTATGATCATTACGTGCGCAACGAAGGCGAAACGTTGACTGCGGATGAAGTAGAAGGTATGAAGCTATTTGCTTCCAGGTGCAGCACCTGCCATGCTACCGACATGTTTACTGATGGCACATTCCGTAACAACGGGCTGAATGAAACATTTGAGAAAGATGCAGGAAGAGCACGCATCACTGAAATGGCGGAAGACCGTGGAAAGTTTAAGGTGCCAAGCCTGCGCAATGCCGAACTGACATCTCCTTACATGCACGATGGACGATTCAAAACGTTACAGGAAGTACTTGACCATTACACCGCATCTGTAAAAGATTCGCAAACACTTGACCCTGTTCTAAAACAAAACAGCTCGCCTGGAATTCCGATGACCGAAGAGGAGAAAGCGAAAATCATCACCTATATCAAAACATTGACCGACCGAAATTTTACCAGCGACAAACGATTCACTAATCCGTTTTTAAACTAATTGTATTATGAAAAAAATAGCAGCCTTCATCATTATACTTCTTGCCCTGGGATATCAGGTCTCGGCATGTGATGTGTGCGGATGTTCATTGGGTGGAAACTACTTTGGTATACTGCCACTTTATAATAAAAACTTTGTAGGGCTGCGATGGTCACAGGCGAAGTTTCATTCCTACATCGCGCCCTCACAATACCTGTCCGCGCAACAGTCCAACGATACCTATGCAAAAGTGGAACTCTGGGGAAGGTATTACGTCACCAAGCGCATTCAATTGTTTGCGTTTATTCCCTATGCCTACAATGACATGAACGGCACCGATCAGGTAGTGTCAGCAAGTGGTCTTGGTGATATTAACATCATGGCCAATTATGTGATCATGAACACAGGCGAAATTGCAACCGACTTCAAACATACGTTGATTGCCGGAGGTGGTGTTAAACTACCTACCGGGAAATTCAATATGGAAGATAAGGGTAAGATCATCAACCGGAATTTTCAGTTGGGTACTGGAAGTGTGGACTTCAATCTGAATGCGGTCTATACACTGCGATACAAAAGAGCGGGTATCAATCTGGAGACGGGCTATAAAATCAATACCCGCAATAGTCATGACTACCTGTTCGGCAATCAATACCGCGCTTCCGCTCAATTGTTCTATTGGCAAAAGTTGGGTGTGTTTTCATTCCTTCCTCATGGTGGTGTGAATTATGAACAAGCCGCCATGCACAAGGATGGTGATATTATACAGGTAAATACCGGTGGTTCGGCCTGGCTTGGGTCCGGAGGAATGGATATCTACATCAATCGCTTCACCATAGGTGTCAATTATCAGAAACCGATTCAGCAAAATTACAACAGTGATCAAACGGCTGGCATCACCAGCAAAGCCCGCTGGACAACTTCACTCACCTTTAACTTTTAATCACACTACTTTGAAAAATATCATACTAACCCTTTTGGCGGCAACACTAATGATAAGCTGTGAAACGAAAAAGGAAAACACAGAAGCCAATGAGACTTCCGCTCTCATAGTGTATCAGGAAGCAATGAAGATTCACGATGAGGTGATGCCCCGCATGGATGAGATGTATAAGCTGGCAGGCAAGTTGAAAACATTGAAAGATTCTTTGCTGACCGACTCCGTAGCCAATGCCAAGAAGATATCCGTTGTGCGTGAAAAGCTTTCTGCACTAGAGACGGCCAATAAAGATATGATGGACTGGATGCACAATGTGAAAGATGTTCCTGGCGCAACAGCACCAACAGGCCACGAGCATCATTCCTCCGGACATTCGGATGCCAGTGCTTCGAAGGAAACTCCTGAAGAACTACTTAAAATTCAGCAGAATCAAAAACAACGCATTGAAGAAGTAAGGGTAGCGATGGAGAAGAGCATTGAAGAAGCTAAAAAGTTATTGACTAACTAGTTTCATCATTAACCAATTCAATCATGATAACTAAAGTGAGAAATACAACTGATCAATGCTAAAAAACATAATCCGTTAACCCAAAAAGAAAAGCCGCCTCTATATCGAGACGGCTTCATTTTTCATTTGGACTACATCAACTAACGGATAGCTTACATCATCTCATCCATGCCCTGTGGCACGGCAGCGGTTTTGCTTTTCTCTTCTTTCATCTCTGAAACAATCGCATCAGTTGTCAGCAGCAGGCCAGCGATGGAGGCAGCATTTTCCAATGCAAGCCGGGTCACCTTTGTTGGATCAATGATTCCCGCCTCTACTAAGTTTTCAAATTTGTTTTCGCGCGCATTGTATCCCCAGTCCTTTTTCCCTTCACGGACTTTATTCGCGATCACAGATCCTTCCTGTCCTGCGTTTTCAGAAATCGTGCGCAACGGTGCTTCCAGTGCAAGCCTGATGATGTTTACACCTGTAGCCTGATCATCATTTAACAGCCCGAGTGCTTCGGTGTTTTTGAGTGCTTCGATGGAACGGATATAAGCCACTCCTCCGCCCGGAACAATTCCTTCCTGCACTGCAGCACGTGTGGCATGTAATGCATCATCCACCCGATCTTTTTTCTCCTTCATCTCTACCTCCGTAGCCGCACCGATATAAAGGATAGCAACACCTCCCGAAAGCTTGGCCAGACGTTCCTGCAATTTCTCTTTATCATAGTCGGAAGTAGTGGATTCGATTTGTGCCTTGATGTGGTTAATGCGCGACTCAATCTCTGATTTTTTTCCTGCGCCATTAACGATCGTTGTGTTCTCCTTATCGATGTTCACTTTCTCGGCACGGCCAAGCATTTCCACGGTTGCATTTTCAAGTTTGAATCCGAGCTCTTCGGAAATGACTTTACCACCGGTGAGGATAGCGATATCTTCCAGCATCGCTTTTCTCCGATCACCAAAACCTGGTGCTTTCACTGCGGCTACACGAAGTGCGCCACGGATTTTATTAACAACCAGCGTAGCAAGTGCTTCACCATCCACTTCTTCTGCAATGATGACAAGAGGTTTGCTGGTCTGAGCAGTCTTCTCCAGTACCGGAAGCAACTCTTTCATATTGCTGATCTTCTTATCGTAGATCAGGATATACGGATTGTCCAGCTCTGCCTGCATCTTTTCAGTGTTGGTAACAAAGTAAGGTGAGAGGTAGCCACGGTCGAATTGCATACCCTCCACAATCTTCACTTCGGTTTCTGTTCCCTTCGCTTCCTCCACGGTAATCACACCATCCTGTCCTACTTTGTTCATCGCATCCGCGATCATTTTACCGATGGTCTCATCGTTGTTAGCGGAGATGGTAGCCACTTGCGCAATTTCGCCAGCGCCTTTTATTTTTTTGCTTTGCTGACGAAGGTTGTCAATAACTGCATTGACTGCTTTATCGATACCTCGTTTTAAATCCATCGGGTTTGCACCTGATGCTACATTCTTGATACCGTGTGTGTAGATGGCCTGCGTTAATACCGTAGCAGTAGTTGTTCCATCACCAGCAGCATCGGCAGTTTTAGAGGCTACTTCTTTTACTAATTGCGCACCCATGTTTTCAATAGGATCGCTCAGTTCGATTTCCTTTGCTACCGAAACACCGTCCTTGGTTACTGTAGGAGATCCAAACTTCTTACCTAAAATGACATTCCTTCCTTTTGGGCCTAGTGTGACCTTCACTGCATTAGCAAGTTTGTCTACACCTTTGCGCACTTTATCCTGTGCGGTTACATTAAATGAAATTTCCTTAGCCATAGTTGTAAAATGTTAAGTGGTTAAACAAAGAGTTAAATGACACCCAGGATATCGGTGCTGCGCATAATGAGATATTCTTTCCCGTCAAGGGTGATTTCCGTACCGGCATACTTGCCGTAAAAAATCTGGTCACCTGTTTTCACCGTGACCGGCTTATCCTTCAGTCCCTCACCTACGGCAATCACTTTGCCTGATTGAGGTTTCTCTTTGGCAGAATCCGGAATGTAAATTCCGGAAGCAGTCTTGTTAGCGGCATCCATGGCCTCAACAAGAATCCTGTCCTCGTTTGGTTTAAAATTAACTTTCATAGATTTTAAATTTTAAAAAAGACATTTTTTCCGTCAGCGACTTTTGTGCCATTTCATTATTCAATCGAAATGCCCTTAAAAAATGACAGGTAAAAAGTCAAAATGTCACTTGTAAAAATGTCAGCATCTAATGCTGATGATGATCATTATATATTAAAGTGTTTCGCGGTAGTATCTGTTTTTATTTTGAAGGAGGATCTTGAATTCTTCACGTCAGAAAATGTGATAAAGACACGTGGATGAAGTTGGCAGGGTATCTATTGCATGAAGCTTCGTTGAGTTATAGAAGTGTATCACCATTCGTTTTTATAAAGCATACAAATCCATTCTCGCTAAAAAAATAATAAAAACATTTTTGATTTTTTTCTCAGTTTTTATTTTTGCCGCATGTACAAAAAGTCATTGAAAATTTATGAAACAGTTTTTTCTGCCCAGGCGTACACCCTTGTTC
>NNBV01002927.1_pt1 | contig 14946 bp, 8 predicted proteins | sample 1173771 | NCBI WGS metagenome assembly NNBV01 (sample SAMN07173938, study PRJNA388173) | plant metagenome | isolation source: symbiotic tissue sample KVS11 | place: Norway: Troms, Kvaloya island | reverse complement strand
GTCTTAGTTCATCCATTTTGATTGGCCTTAATGAAGCTTGTCTATAGAATATTCTCCGTATTAATCGGTGTCTTCTTCCTATATGCCATCTTTTCGTTTATTAAAAGTACGGAAGAGATGTCCATATTGCCGTACCTTTCGAAGGTCAGCCCTTTGAAAGTAATCATATCTATCACTGCTTACCTGTTCTCCCATTTTTTGCGTTCGCTTCGCGTAGCCGTAATGATCGGCCGCCAGGATTTCAGTTTTATCCGGCTAATTGATAAACAGTTTTATACTAATGGCATTAACCTGATCATCCCTTTTAAGCTCGGTGAGGTCTATCGCATTGTGGAGTTCAGCAAGATTTTCAAAAACTCAGAACGAACTTTTCTCACCATTCTTGCCGAGCGTACGATGGATTTCCTGTTCCTGTTTCTGGGTCTGTTCTTTGCGCTCTACGTCACCGATTATAATGTAGTCAATCTTCATTTTACGGTGATGATCGGAAGTTTATTTATCGGGTTCGTACTGTTTCTCTATTATGTCCTGCCGGAGAATCTCAGGTCCCTTAATTTATTCCTTGCCAAGAGATACACCACAAAAAACGTAAATCGTATTTTGTCAGTCAGTGACAAATTCTACTCCATCATTATTAACATCAAACAAATTATTAAAAGAAAATCCTCTACTATCGTTCTGCTCACCATCTTAATCTGGTGTTTCGAAATAGCTGGATTATTCTTCATCATTGATTTTCTTCCTGAATGGCATTACTTACTCTTACTTGCCTTTTTTGTTTTTCTTTCATCACTTATACCTTCTGCCTCACTGGGTCTTGGAGGTCTTCAGATTGCTTTTTATCTCATCAGTACAATCAAGATAGGATTTCCCTATTTTGCGATGTCTGTTATCTATCAGTTATGCATTTTCCTGCCTGCTATTCTTATCTCTTTTGTTCTGTATCTTATTCATAAATTATTCAGACAAAAAGAGAAAAAAATGACCCTGCGTTTTAAATCCTAAATCAGATATGGAAGAACAAGCCATTATTTATTTTGATATGCTCTCCGTACCTGTAGAGGTGAGTACTACCGTACAGATCAAGTACTGGGGAGATATGATTTTCAGAAAAAAAAGGATGCTCAATTACACCAGAGATATCTTTAAAAAATTCAATGGCGCTAAATTTTTTCACGTTCGCACTGCTCAGGAATTAAATGATCTTATCGAACACTTTTCGTTAACTAATTACAAAAACTATTTCTTCATTAATTCTTCTTTCACCATTACGGATGAGAAGCTTTTTATCGATTTTCTCACTAAGATTCAATACGTACACGTTTCATTAGCTATCTATAAAGACGAAGACATTAAATCGTTTCTCCGATTGGATAAAGGTGAAATGCTTTCCTTATTGGGTCTTATTAAAAACGATCCTTTCAAGGTGTTGGGGCATATCAAAATCCAATTTGATAACCGTATCGAGAAATTCCGTCTTGAAAATTTCTTTATCGAAATCAGGGGCTACCTGGATTTTGTTGCTTTCCTGCACAGCAATTTTACACCCCGTTATTTTAACGAGATTGAACAGAAAGACGATGTAATTGTTAAGCGATCAGCAGACAAAAGCAAGATGAAAATGGAATACTCCTATTATCATCTTTTGCCTGAAGACTTGCGCCCCTTTTTCCTTCCTACATTTGGATACAAAGAAACTCCGGATGCGGCCCAGTATAGTATCGAACGGTTTAGCATACCTGACCTGGCCATTCAATGGATTCATTTTTCCATGGATGACCATCAATTCGAAAAACTGATAAAACGGTTGTTCGGCTTTATTAAAGCTCGCCCTAAACGTAAACTGAGTCAGGAACAATTGACAGCACATGCTGATAATTTGTACCTGGAAAAAGTGGAGAGCCGCTTGAAACAGCTTCAGCAAAAACCATCGTATCACAAACTACAACACATTTTTTCATCTTCCTCCGGCTATTCCTCTATCGAAGCTTTGTTCGATCGCTACAAAACAATTTATTCCAAAATAAGAAGCAACAAGAACTTTGCACAAGAACAGGTTATAGGCCATGGAGACTTCTGCTTTTCTAATATACTGTATGATAAGCGAATCAATTTAATGAAACTGATTGATCCAAAGGGAAGCACAACTTTGGAAAACGCTTACCTGGACGAATATTATGATATCGCTAAATTATCCCACTCTGTGCTGGGGAATTATGATTTCATTAATAACGGATTGTATGAAGTCATCTATGATCAAAAACTTCAGGCGCAGCTGGACATTAAATCAGTAGGTGAACTGCAACGTAAAAAGACATTTTTCAAAGAATTCCTTATTAATCAGAACTTCGACTATCATTTAGTACGGGTATACGAATTATCGTTGTTCTTAAGTATGACCCCTCTTCACATTGATAACGAAAAAAATGTTTTAGCCTTCCTTATTAATGCCTGTGCCATTATTGATGAAATAGATCCAAAAGCTATATGAAACTAAAAATTCATTGGATAGATGTGCTCAGCATCAGCATCGTCTTTTTCTTTGCCTTGTTTCCTCTGTTGTTTAGCCTTCCGTTTCGAATTCATTTAGACCTGCCATGGGAAGGTACTTATCGGCTTTACTTAGGGCAAACACCTTATAAGGATTTCGGTATGCCTTTCGGCTACGGGTTTTTCATTCTGCCGCTGGCTATGTTTTATATTTTAGGGCCAACATTAAAAGCACTTCTTATCGGGCAGGTGATCATGAATATCATCTCAGGGCTTGCCTTCCGCGCGCTATTAAAAGAATTAAAATTAGAACCTGAAAAAATCCTGATTGCCATTTTTGTATTCACTCTCTCTTACACTTTCCTGTACTTTTGGCCATGGTACAATCAAACCGCGTTTACCTATCAATTAATCGGATTATTATTTCTGCTTCGCTCTTTCAGAATCACTAATCAGAAATTAATTTTGTTCAACGTAGTGTTGTCAACACTATTCCTATTTCTTACTTTTTTCACGAAACAGGATTATGGTGGACTTGCTTTTATATTCGGACTGGTACTGGTCATCTATCACACGCTTACCACAACCCGGTGGTCTCACCTGATTGCTTATGTCAGTTCATACGGAGTATGGGCATTGCTATTTATTTTGCCGCTTCTGCAATACGGTTTTGGATATTGGTTCAATTACGGGCAACCACCGCACGAAAGCCGTTTGAGCCTGATGACATTGCTCAATGAGTTTATGCTGAATTCACAATGGGAAAAATTTTATCTCCTTGTTATACTTGGTCTAGTAATCTGGAAAATTTCAAACCAGCAGTTTAAATGGAACGACTCAGGCACCATGCTAAGTTTTCTATTGGTAACCGGAATTATCGCAGAGGCAGTCATCACTAAAGTTACCAGCAAGAATTCCCTTTTGAACACTACTTTCTATCATGGATTTGCTGTCGCTTTAATTCTGCTTCAGATTCCTTCTTCCTTATTTCCTAAATCGTTCCGATACATTGTCATTATTTTATTCGGAGTTTTTTTATGGTGGTCAGGTGAGTACTGGAAATATGCCGGGCGCATTGTTAATCTGAAAGAAGAGAGCAGTCCTGCACTTACACCTGAACCAAAGCAAATCGGAGATGCTTCCTTCCAGCAATCATGGAAGCTATCCGATATGAAATCGTTTAAGGGAATTAAATTACCGTCATCCACTATTGAAGGCATTCAACGCCTGCGTGAACTGGAAATTATAAAAGACCACAAGAGCGAAGCGCGTGTACTGAATATGACTGAACTCACTCCGCTTGCTTATGAACTCGGCTATACTCCGCTTACCGGGTTGCCTCTATGGTATCATAAAAATGTAATCGTGTTCCAAAAGCAAATCGATCAGTTATGCTCGGGCATTGCCAAAAGAGAATACGACGTAGTGCTCTTTGAAGATGTACCTAGCCTTAACAATTTCTTTCCCGAAGAGGTAAGGAGTTGTTTGCAAAAAGAATACAAACTGGTGGATACATTCATGGCTCCCCGTAAGGAAGGAGATTCTAAAATTGAAGTTTACGTAAAGCCTGAGTAATGTCCTCTCCTGATTTATCCATCGTTGTTCCGTGTTACAATGAAGCAGGTAACATTCCTTTAATCATAAACCGTTTCAAAGAAATTCTTTCTTCTTCACCACAGGTAGAAGTAGTGTTGGTAAACAACGGAAGTACCGACCATTCTTCGGATGTATTTAAAGAAGAATTAGAGAAAGTCAGCGATCCCCGGTTCAGAGTGATTGATGTGCCCGAAAATCTAGGATATGGTTTTGGTATACTTAGTGGATTAGCAAGTGCCAAAGGAAATGTGATGGCCTGGACGCATGCAGACATGCAAACCGATCCTGAAGATGTACTGAAAGCCTATCAATGTTACCAGCAGAATGGAGATCCTCTTACTTTGGTAAAAGGTAAAAGACAACAACGTGCACCTATCCCTTTGTTCTTTACCTGGGGAATGGGATTAATTTCTTCCCTGGCGCTTAAAGCGGCTCTTCATGACATCGGAGCACAGCCAAAATTGTTCAGCCGGTCATTTTATGAGACCTACTTGCAAAAGGGCGCGCCTCATGATTTCTCTCTTGATTTATACGCCCAATACTGGGCACAGAAAAAAGGAACGATAAAGGAAGTACCTGTTTATTTTGCCAGGCGCCTGCATGGTGAAGCCAAGGGTGGTGGTAATTTAAAAACGCGCATCAAAGTAACGCGAAGAGTACTGAAATTTATTTTTGAACTGAGAGAACGATTAGTGAAAAACGGTCAGCTATAATAAGTGATCAAGTGATCAGGTGTTTTCCTTGATTACTTTATACACCCCTATTACATTGTTTTCCCACGTGTGGGATTGAGCCAGTTGAATACGGCTATTCTTTTTTTCATCAGAATTTTCTGCCATCGCTTTTTCAATCATGGAAATGTATTGATCACGGCCTGTAGCCAGCGAGCAATACTCCTGGAATACTTCCATAGCTTGTGTATGTGTAGCAACTACCGGCTTTCCCATGGCCAGGTATTCATCTACTTTACGCGGATAGTTTCCGATAGTAAGGTCATTTATTGCCTGGGGATTAATACATACATCAAAATACTGCACATACGCAGGAAGTTCCTCTGGTCTTTTCTTACCCGTAAACAACACATTTGAAAGTGCGTGAAGATCACTATTGCGAAAGGCTTCGTCTTCAGGGCCTGCCAATACGAAATTCCAATGAGGGCGGGCCATGGCTATTTCTTTAATCAGGGAAATATCCAGTCGCATTGCGGTAAGAAATCCCACATACCCGATAATCGGAGAAGTTAATTTTTCTAACTCAGCCGGTTTCGCTCTTTCCAGTTCAGGTGAGAAGATATCTATTTCACAACCTTGTCCTACATAATGGCTGTTTGTATTAAACCGCCCGGCATAATCACGAAGAAAAACAGAATTAGCCAACACAATGTCTGACTTACGTATCAACTCTTTTTCAAGACGGGCACCATGCTTTTTAAAATAAGGTTGAGAAATCAGGTAGTCACGTATATAGTAAATATGCAATGCCGGTGCTAAAAGCTCCTTTAGGTAGAAGCCCCGAATCATCATGCTATCATTGAAAACAACATAATCCGTGAAGCCTAGTTCGCGTGCCGCCTTACTAATACAGGCTGCCAGTTTTCTATTTGTTTGCTTATTAAAAAAGTCATGAATGGCATTCACCGGAATAAGATTGATCGACTCCGCTTTAAAATCAGGAATCAGACTCCAGATAGAATCACTCACCTGCTCTATAGCCGGAATCTTTTTATCAATAACCTGCTTTCTTTTTTTAACCCAACCTTCATTGGATTTCTTTTGCAGTGTTCTACGATCTATAGGCGCATTCACATACAATACTTTGTTCGTCCGGGCAAACTCAAGAGCCATATTCTTGCAATTACTTCCTATTTCAATGTCCCAGGGTTGAGTAGCGATAATGATTATATTTCTATTTTGCATCTGCAGCACACACGGGTTTAATAAAGTGAATCTAACTTAGCATAGACCTGCTGCATAATCGTAGCCTGGCCTTTCTTACTCAAATGGCCATGGTCAATATAATTCGAATAATCGGAAGTAAATGAGTGGTTTGATGGAGCATTAAAATCGATCACTTTAGTATCATCCGCCACAATATCCCGCACCATTTTTTGAAAATGATCCAGGCTCACCTGGTTACTATCATAGATCTCTAAGGGCACAGGATGAAAATAACATATCAGGTTAATTTTCCTGTCTTTTAAAAACTGAATCATTTCTTTGAGCTGAGAAACAGCCGTGGTATCCAAGCGAAGATTTTTTCCTCCATGAGCAACTACTTCCTGATGTATTTTACCTTTCACATCGTCAAGCCGGAAGAAGTCCGCATAATCATTCACACCATTTGAATTAATCTGATTCCTGGGAAATTTATGCGGCATCAGGTTATAATAACGGATCAGCCCCACTGCATAGGTTTGATAAAGATCAACTGAGCCCAATGCACCGCGGTATACCTTAGGACCAAATTCGACTTCTTTGCCTCCTGACGTTTTCACCAGGTAGGGAGTGATACAAAGGATGACATTCTTTACTCCTCCCTCTACGGCATTAATCACCACTGGTTTTATTTCCGAAATATTTGCGCCCATGATACTGGCATTGTAGATCGTAAAATCACCTTTGCCTGTAAAAGGAGTTACATCCAGGTTGTCTGACAGTGATGTACCCGCGAGTATAGTATTGAAATTCTGAGGGATGTAACGATAGGAAAGCAAATACTTCGATGTCCGTTCATTATTCTTTACATCAATGGTTCTTCCTTTCACGGGAAGAAATAAGCCATACAAGTCAATGTACATATTCAATCCAATGATGACAGCTGCCGCCAGCACTGAGATCATCAGCGTAAGAAAAAGAAACCGTTCAGCAGATATTTTTTTTGTTATATCCATTACATTCTAAAAATCAAAATATAAGAAGTCCTGTTTGATGGCCGAATTCATGAACATCAGATTCAGCAGTATCATAAAAACAAGTAACATAAGGTACTTGACACTTGGCGTGAACCGTTCTCCTATTTGAGTAGAGTTCAATCCAAACAACAATACAATTCCTGCAAGCCAGAAGGGAGCATCATAATAAGAAGTTAACAATTTGAAAGAGGAGGCACCTTCCTGCAACCCCGCCATTCCTTTCAATACATCCATGGCCATCGACCAGTCACTTGCTCTGAAGAAAACACGTGCAATCATGACAAAGACAAATGTGATGGCTATAGCGATCACATCAGGTGTGTTAATTTTCAGATTGCGATATAAACGATGAACCACGAGTCCTATTCCGTTTAGCGCTCCCCAGAAAACAAACGTCCAGCTAGCACCATGCCAAAGGCCACCAATTACAAATGTCACACATAAATTAAAGTAAGTGCCCACTTCGCCTCTGCGGTTGCCACCTAATGGTATGTAAATGTAGTTGCGCATAAATCTGCTAAGCGTGATGTGCCATCGCCTGTAGAATTCCTGGATGCTTACCGATTTATGTGGTGACCAGAAATTTTCCGGCAACCGGATATTAAACAGAAGAGCTACACCAATTGCCATATCGGTATACCCACTAAAATCAAAATAGAGTTGAACACTATAGGAGAAAGAAGTAATCCATGAATCAAGCAGGCCAAGTAATTCAGAATTGGCATATCCATTATTAGCTACTTTGCCAAAGGTATCAGCAATCACAATTTTCTTCGCCAAACCCATATTGAAAATAAATATTCCACGCGCAATGTTATCGGTATTCAATTTTGACAAGGCTGTGTCTTTAAACTGCGCAATCATCTCTTTATGATGAGAGATAGGGCCGGAAAGAATCTGAGGAAAGAAAGAAACAAAAACACTGTAATTCAGAAGATCGTAATTATCCGACTCATTCTTATAGGTGTCTACCAGGTAGGCAATCTGCTGAAAGGTAAAAAAACTTATCCCAACGGGAAGTATAATGTGCAGAAGATTGAAATCAGAGCCACTAACAGCATTGATATTGCTGATAAAGAAATCCGCGTATTTATAATATCCGAGTAAGCCTACATTAATTACTATACCAATGGAGAGCCATAGCTTTCGCACCGAAACTGTAGCTGCTCTCACTATCAGTTTTGCCACTACAAAATTAAAGGCAATAGACGAGGCCAGCAAGACAACATAACTGACATTGAACCAGCTATAAAAAATAAAGGAAGCGATTAGCAGCCAGAGTTTTGCTGCGGTATACTGATTGAACCGGGTAAGCAGGAAATAACCAGAAAAAACGATGGGTAGAAAAACGAGGATAAATTCAAACGAATTGAAGAGCATAATCTATTTTAAAAAGATTCCATCTGAGCGCTTTAACAACTCAGGATATATTTTTCCGGGCAAATCCATCCAAAGATACTTAATCATCAATATTTTTTAACCGAATCTTCAACGGTCTGCAAACTACTCTTTTCCAAAAAAATCAATAACTATGTTACTCACTTCCTCCGGTTTTTCCATGTGCGGAATATGGCCTGCCCCCTGGATGGATTTTACCTGAAGGGAAGGATAAACCGACAGATAGCGGGCCTCGCTTCCCTGTAAAAAATAGGGATCTTGTTGACCATAAATCAGCAATACTCTGTCGCTGGGAAATGTATGGAGCAAAGGAAGTTTATTCTGATTCAGTGTGTGCGTCCAGGTGGAGTAGTTTGTTTCTTTAAAACCATCGAAGTTCATAAAATAGTGCAGCCGGCTGGAATATTCATCAAACACCTTTCCGTCCACAAAATCCTTCCGTTGATTTTGAATAGTGCGCGGATACCAATAAAACGTCATTAACAAGTTGGAAACAACGGGTATCTTTAAAAGCGTATTCAGACGAAATTCACCAGTAGCCGCTGGATCAATAAGAACAAGTTGCTTAACTCTATCCGGATAGGTATGAATATAATCCAGGGCAATAACAGCCCCCATAGACATACACACCATATTGAAAGGCTCGTTTATATTAAGCGCATCCAAAAGTTCACTTAACTGAGAAAGAAATAATGCTGGGGAATTAGCCTCGTGAAGGCGTTCTGAATAACCCCGGTTATAAAGATCAAAAGCCAGCACTCTATAGCCGGAGTGAAGAAAAAAAGGAATGCTCTCATTAAACACTTCATATCCGGAAGCACCTCCGCCATGAATGAGAATGATCAGTGCCGAAGTATCCGGTCCTTCCAGGCGATAATGTGTAATACCTTTTTTTAATTTGATGAATTTTCCGGGTGCTTCCTTGCGAACTTCATCGGTCATCTCCTTTGTCTCCTGAAGTGTATTCATAACAGCAAATAGCAATCCTGTTATCACAATTACTGCCAGTATAAATAAGGCTATCCGGGACATTACTTTTTTCATGGCTGCTTTAAAATCAAATCGTCCCTGCAAGATGCCTGCAAGGACGATTGTTGATCATACAAATTAGGATATTTTCAATTTAATCAATCTCTCTTCACTACTTTAAACTTATACTTATCAATTGCTAATATATATGAACCAGCAGGTACTCCTGAAAAATCCAGTTCCATCTCATTTGAACTTTGAGTATTGACTTCTTTTACTGAAATCACCTGCCCAAGCACATTTCGTAACGTGATCTTTCCATCTCTCATATTGGCCGGTAAGGATACCGTTACTCTATCATTAAAGGGATTAGGGTAAACACCATTACCTTGCTTCGTAACTTCATCTATACCTGTAATCAGGTATGAATAAGAGGATGATTCCTTGACACACGAACCATTGGTTACCTCTACTTTATAGTTACCGCTCTTTTCAGGTGTGTAGTTTCTCGCAGTAGCCCCATCAATCCTACTGTTTTCCAGGTACCATTGATACGAACTGGCATTCTCAGTGCTGGTTATCAGTGTCTCCATTCCATTACTGATCTGAGGTACATCGAAAGCATCTGTATTTACATTAACGATCGCCTTCTGAACTAACGTATCAGCAACACAACCACTATACCCTGCAAAGATGGTCAATGTATCAGCTCCTGCATTCAGCAATTGCTTGTTTAAAGAAAGCTTTAATTGCTCAACAGAAGTAGCAGATATAAATTTTCCAGACACTGCTACCTCGTTTAAAAAAGCCTGATACTCTACATTAGGTTGTGCATTGGAAACATGTACAGCTACATTTACATCGCATGCTTCGGAAGCAGTCAGCAACTGTTCGGTGGCTACATCAGGTACAATCGAAACTGTTGCTGTGTTGCTTAGGATCGACGTACAGCCTGTATAACCTGCCTGCACATTCAATGTATGCTTGCCTGTGCCCAACAGTTCTTTGTTAAGAACAATCGATAACTGACCTTGCTCTGTAGCAAATGGTTCCGATACAGCAATTCCATCGCGGAATGCCTGATACTTCACTCCTGCCTGTGGCGCTTCCACTATCACGGCAGCATCTCCACCACATGCCGGTGTGGTACTCAGCACAAAATTATTCAGTATCACCGGTGTTTCACTAATGGCAAACCGCCCGGATCCGGTAGAAGCAGGTACATTACTGATAATGCTAAAAGGATAAACCATATCCGGAGTGATCTCCTTTGTAATGTTCAAATACTTATCCTTCAAGAAAGCTTTCGTTGACCTCACATATTTTTCAATTCCTTTCAATTCCAACGTATAATTTCCGGCAGCTGCGTTGGTAATATTCAGTTTGATCTCTTTCTCGCAATACGATGCAGGGGTAGCGTTGATGGATAGCGAAATATTATCGCTTGAAAGGGTAGACAAATTGAAAAAACTTTTACTGTTTACCTGTTTCACCGCGTCCTGAACTTTCTCATAATTATCTGTTCCCGCATCATCATGAAGTATATACGTTACATCATTTTGAGTGGCGTTTTTTAATACAATACTCAATACATCAAGCGTAGGTATCTCGCCTGTGCGATAGAAAGTTCCTCCATTAGGAGTGTACTTTGCATTTTCAGAAACAGTGAGAGAAGGAGTTGCAGTAGTGGTTTGTACCCAGAAGGCTTGCCCAGGAGCAATGACACCATTTGAGATCACCTGATCTGCATTAAGCCCAACGCTTGTGATACCTGTTCGGTAAACCTGCCAGCGATATCCTCCCGCAAAATTCTCACGTATAGATACGGTAGCAGACACTCCACTTGATGTCCAGCCCCCTGTTGTTCCATTAGTCCATTGTAGAGGTGACGGATAAGGATTACCAATCAGGTTCCATCCATCATTGGGATCACTTGTTCCTCCTGTTAAAGTAAATGGAATCGTTCCCTGATGAATCGCCCCGGTTGCATTCCATGTAGTCGGTGCAGTTTCTTCTCTTACCAAAAGCGTATATCCCACTGCCCTTCGCAAGGTATCCAGATTACTACCTCCGGAGGCAGGAAAAGCATCATAAACTCCATTGTTATATCTAAACATTGAAGCAGAAGATACAAAGCCCGGTATCACACTCTTCCCTGTGAAGTTTCCTGTAACAGGAATGTATTGCTGCAGGCTGGCCACTGTAAAATTCTTAACCGGTGAAGAGATATACCGATAGATGAGTCCCTCTCCTTCCATATAACGCTGAAAATTAACACTACCATTTACTCTGGCACCATTTAACAACGGCCCTATACGTGCCGTACCACTGGCATCAGAAATTAATTTAAGTTCTGAACCAAGATTAAGTGTACCCGATGAAAGTGTGAGCAGATTACGAAGTTGTGAGGCATTATTAACACTCAACTGCCCGGTAGAACCTAAAGCGACTGTCAGATTATTGACCAGGTTGTCTGTATTGGTGAAATTGATGTTTGAAGCTTTAAGGTTAGTACTGTTGATAACAATATCTCCTCCATTCACACTGATCTCACCACTTTCATTATTGGGGTTTACACCATAAAATCCATTGATGGTAAGATTATTCAGACCCAGTTCAAGTTCAGCTCCATCATTAAGCAATAGGCCGCCCGAACCATTGGCTGTACCTAATACAAGATTTCTTGCCGTTACACTATTAAAATTCAATTGCACATTTCCCCCCTCTACTTCAAGTGCAAAAAGATTGAGGTCTTTATCATTAATAGCAACCGAATGATTAGTTGTGCCCTTTAATATCAATTTATAGCGCTCTGTAAGTGTAGCCGGAGTAGCGGAAGAGCCACTGAACGTTACATTTCCACTGACAGACAAAGTGGATCTGTCGGTAGTATTGCCAGTTAATGTTACCTGATCATCCACAGAAAAATTTCCCTTCACGGAAATGCTGTTCGCAGGAAGTAATTTGGAAGTGGAGGCTGACTTCAGATTTACATTACCGTAAACAGCCACAGGTAGGATACCATTTAAATTCATATTGACTGTAGAAGTAGGATCTAACTGAACAAACTTAGGAATGAATCCATTATTCAGGTTAATGGTACTGCCTGCGTTAGCATACAACTTTGAGTCCAGCGCGCCATTTAAATCCAAAGTAATATTATTGCCTACAATCACCCTTGAAGATGTACCCGTTACACTCCAATTATTCGTCAGGGTAGCGGTTGTCCGGTTAGCGATGTTGAACAGTTGTAAATTAGTAGCAAAGCTTGCAGGGGATGTGCCTGTACCATCTGCATTGGTACCCCAAGTGGTCAAGTCATCCAGGGCACCAGTGGCTTTGGAATAAAAATTATATAGCGTAGTTCCTGTTAAGAACAATTTATTATCAGGAATGTATATGGCGTTATTATAATTATCTGTGGTTCCCTGGTTATATTTCACAAACAGGTTATTACCGCCACCCAGTTCATAAAATGTTACCCGTATGGCATGCTTTCCTACAGAGAGTGAAGGTGTCACCCCACTTCTGTTCGTTTCACCCTGATCAAAATCATTATTTACAATGAGTGCTCCGTCTATATAAAGACGACTGCCATCATCGGACCGTGTATAGAACCGGTAAACACCTGCAACATCAATCTGAATGAAGCCATCAAAAGCAATCACAAAATTACTTGCATTCTGATCGGTAGTACCCTGCCGTTCATTTGAAATCGCTGTAGCGTTATTTGGGTTTGATGTTGTGCTGGTATAGGTTGGAACTGCCGTGGCAAAGTTAAAGCCATTACGTGCAGGTGTGTATGGTTCTTCTAATTTATATCCATTCGTTCCTGTTACTGCAACAGCATAGTATCTGTATTTTAAACCATTCGCGGAGGTCTGCGTGGAAGCAACTAAAGCTTCCGGGAAAGAAGATTTATTACCGGCAAAATCAATTGCTCTTACGTTGAGTAAATAAGTGGTGCTTGGATCCAGCCCTGTAAATGTATAGGTAGTTGGGGGTGCCGGATTACCGTCTGTTAAATCACCCGTCACATCATTCGTAAGAAGTCCTTTGCTTACATCACCTTCAAAAACTTCATAACGATAGACTACATCGTTGTCTGTTGAAGGAGTCCATGATATGCTGATCGTTGATTCAGTGACAGCGGTTACGGCCAATCCACCGGGTGCAGTAGGTGGCTGCGTATCGGCAGACGGCTGCGGATACGGATTGGTTTTTGTGATCTGGGAAAAACGGGCATCTCCGTTGGCTATTGCCCGCACAGAATAATTATAAGTAGCCTGGGGTCTCAAACCCTGATTATCTAAATAGGTTGTTGTGTTGGCGGGAACTTCCGCAATCTTTGTCCATCCTTGCTGAGTGGTATACCCATTTGAGTTCCTTCTTTCTCTCCAGATTTCAAAATATTCTTCAGGTGCATTATCTGTCCATGTAAGCCGGATGCTGTTTTCAGATATAACTGTAGCGGCTGGCTGACCTATTGAGGTATAATACGTGCCGTTATTAGTTCCCGCGGGAAATGAATGATAAGGTGCCGAAGTAGCGGTATTGAAATAAAGTGTCTTGGCATTGGAAGGATTGCTTAAACAACCCGAGTTCTCTCTAACCACAACTGTCCACGCACCTGCATTAGCTGCGATAACGCTGGGAGCACTAGGACCTGTAGTAGCAGTACCCGTACCAGAACCTTGACCTAACGTTCTTGTATTTGAAGTGTTTGTTGCTACCAAAACACCGTTCTTATACCATTGATACTCGGAATAACCAGTTGGTGCAACAATTGAGGTGACCACTCCTGATACTGTGTTTCCGATTGTTGTGTTATTTTCTTTAGTGTAAGGATAGTAAAGCGATCCTGTAGAAGTAAGCACCGGGGTAATTGGCGGCGAAGTTTTAGGTATTATAGTTACCGTGTTAGAAACATATTGAGTAGCACCACCATTGCGTGTGAATTTCACTGTATAAACACCGGTAGTGGTAGCGGAGTAAAAACGTGTCGTTGCTCCGCTTATGTCTGAGCCATCCTTTGTCCATTGGTAAGAGGCCATACCTGCAGAGAAACCTAATTTTATCGTACCACTTCCGCAAAGCTCATTACTGCCTCCATAGATGTAAATGTTCTTTTTATTTTGTGCCAGTATCCATGAGAAGAAATCCGGCTCTGCATAGGCGGTTGTCCAGGTACCGTGGCCCAGTGTTGGATATAAATAATAACGAGGACTACCCCCCGCGGCCTGAATAGCATTTCTTACACTCTCTCCTCCACTGGGCGAAGGGTTCACATCAAGACCTCCCTGAAACTGCCAGAGAGGCATGGTCTGAAACAAATCTGCTGCTTCTGAATTCGGATAAGACGGTACACCTGACATGGGTAGCTTATCCGCAAAAAGATCAGGGCGGGCACGGGCAAGATCCCACACACCCTTTTCACCATTCGACAGGCCATGTATGACAATCAGGTTGATATCTACTCCGTACTTTGCTACACGGTTTTCATGGATTTTAAATACTTCATCACTGTCGTTCACCCAGCTACCACCTTTTTTTCGAGTAAAAACCACAATTCCAGGAAACGC
>NNBV01000271.1_pt1 | contig 14975 bp, 10 predicted proteins | sample 1173771 | NCBI WGS metagenome assembly NNBV01 (sample SAMN07173938, study PRJNA388173) | plant metagenome | isolation source: symbiotic tissue sample KVS11 | place: Norway: Troms, Kvaloya island | reverse complement strand
TCACTGGAGAAACCGATGCTAAGGTAATTCAGAGAATCCGCGATCGCGCCGCCAATCTATACCAAGATCCTCAACAAGGCTACCAGTTCGCAATCAAACTTTATCAAACAATTGATAAGGCAGACACAGCTATGGCGACGGCGGCTTTAGCAAATAAAGTTAGTGAGAAAATCGGCTTTCTGTCTTTTTTAGGCAAAATTACTCCCAAAGCTGATGTCACTCAATCCATTGACTTGGCACTAAAAATAGCTGTTGAAATCATTGCCTTTTGTAAACTAAATGGCATTCCTCAACCTAATCCCCAAGAGTTTGCTAATTCTCTCGCTAATAACTATCAAAATGCATCCCTAATGCGGATGGTGGCTCTAGTTTGTATAGATGGAATTCTCCCCTTAGGCCCAGATTTTCTCAGCAAAATTCAGGAAGTTATTAGTGGTACTGATACTGGCGCAATAACTCAAAATCCGGTTTTCTTAACCGTCAATAACTTTTTACCAGGCAATAATCCCTCTGATAAAGTTGGTTTTATCAGTCAGAGTTTCAACTCTGTGCAAGGCTGGATGAATAATTTAGTATCCAAGACAGGCATAACTCCGCAATCAGTTTCTAGCCATTTGGGTAATTTTATTCAGATTGCTGATGATAATTTAGATTTTGTTGCAGCATTCCTAGATCAAACTACCAATTACTATGAGCATACGGGAATTCAAACTGTCGCTCGCGGTTTGATTTTGCAAGCATACACTTTAGTAAAAGAAGAAATTAAACAAGAGCCGCAAAAGCCGATCCAAGATGTCTCGTCTGCTGTCAAGTCAGATAAAAATCAGTATGAAGTAAGCAAAACAGTGGAAGTCTGGGATAGTGAGGACGAGGATTGGTATCAGGGAACAATTGAGAAAATCCAAGATGACCAATTCTTTATTCATTATCTTGGTTATGGTTCATCTTATGACGAATGGGTAGGCGAAGATGACATTCGGACTCGCGATCTTCGCGCTGCTGATGAGAATGGATATGCAGTAGGTCAAAAGGTAAAATGTTGGGATGAAGACCAAGAAGCTTGGTATTCTGCTACTATTCAACAAATCCAAGGTCAGCAATACTTTGTTCACTACGCAGGTTATGACACATCCTATGACGAGTGGGTTGATAACGATGAAATTTCCTAACTATTGAATTAGCACGGGGTCGCTGAGAGCGATATCTTTTACGAGCTAGGCTTACAAGAATTGCAACCCGCAGATCCCCAAATTATCAAAGAATTTGGGGATCTTGTTTTTCACAAATGACTCAGAATTGCTATAGTAACACCGTGTGCAATTTTCTCTCAAACCTAACCCCGACCCTTTCCCTACAAGGAAAGAGGAACAATAATCAAAACCTATGCCTGATAGAGAGAGAAGTTCTAAGGATAAGCTGCACATCGCGTTATAGTACTTTTAAAAATTCATATTTGACATCTGGGGAATCAATTACAAATTACAAATTACGAATTCCCCTGACACTTGCGCTACGATATCCCCTATTGCCTTCGTGCAATGTAGGTGAGGAGTAGTATAGGTCAAACAGATGATAGAAGAATTCAATATACAAGCCGCCCAGAATTTAGTAGCGATCGCAGACCAATTTGCCCAACTGGAAAAGGTTATAAGTGTTAAAGCATTTGGAAGTGGCAATATCAATGACACCTTTTTGGTAACTCTAGATTCTTCAGAAGAACAGCATTTTGTCCTGCAACGCATCAACACGCAGGTATTTCGTCAGCCACAACTGATTATGCAGAATATGCGTACCTTCACTGAGCATGTTCGCAAACGCTTGCAGCATACACCCCTGAATCGTCGCTGGGAAGTGCCACGGGTACTTTTGACCAAAAATGCTCAAGACCATTGGAAGGATGCAGATGGCTCCTTTTGGCGGGCAATTAGCTTTATTGAAGGCTCCCAATCCTTTGATACTATGCGCGATCGCTCCCACGCCAAAGAAATCGGTTATGCCTTGGGGATGTTCCACAATCTAATCAGCGATTTACCACCAGAAAAACTTGCTGATACCCTTCAAGGGTTCCATATTACACCGCTTTATCTCCAGCATTACGAGGAAGTTTTGGCGAAAACTAGTGCCCGTCAATCTGCTGAAGTTAATTATTGCTTACAGTTTGTTAGCGATCGCCAAACCTTTGCACATATCCTAGAAAATGCCAAAGTTAAAGGCAAACTACCTCTGCGTCTGATGCATGGCGATCCAAAAATCAATAACGTTATGTTTGACACTGCTACCCAGCAAGCCGTCAGCGTCATAGACCTCGACACTGTTAAACCCGGTCTGGTACATTACGATATTGGCGATTGCCTGCGATCGGGTTGCAACCCAGTTGGAGAAGAAACTGAAAATTGGGAAAGTGTTTATTTCGATACTGACCTGTGTCAGGAAATCCTACATGGTTATCTCGCTGTGGCTAAGGCATTTCTTACCGAGAATGATTATGCATACATATATGATGCCATCCGTCTCATCGCCTTTGAATTAGGATTGAGATTCTTTGCTGATTATTTAGCAGGCAATGTCTACTTCAAAGTTAAACACCCAGAACATAACTTAGCAAGAGCGATCGTTCAGTTTAAGCTGACCGCAAGTATCGAATCTCAAGAAACGCAGATTTGCAACATTATTAAAGACATGAAATGAACCAACAGACATTTTCTCTGCAACCTTTCCCCTCTATCGAATCCTTTCCTAATTTAAAAATTGCAGTCAATATTTCCCGAAATACTAATCAACTTGCCATCAGCTATACCCTTGAAGGTGACTTAAAAGAAGTTGCAATTACTCCACCATCAAATACACCATCACGCCAACATGAACTGTGGGAAGACACTTGCTTTGAGTTCTTTCTTGGCATCAAAGATTCTCAACGGTATTGGGAATTCAATCTTTCCGCCGCCGGACACTGGAATGTCTATCGTTTTGATGGGTATCGTCAAGGAATGGAAGAGGAAATAGCTTTTGAAAATCTACCGTTTAATGTTCAGAATCAAGCGGATAATTTAACACTGGCTTTAAATGTTGATTTGGATAAAATTATCTCGACAGAACAAGCTATTGAAATTAGTATTACTACCGTTATTAAATATAGAAATGGTGAGGTGAATTACTGGGCATTAACTCATAGAGGCACGGAGGCTGACTTTCATCTGCGATCCAGTTTCATCGTTGAGTTATGAGTTATTATATTTCACTTGAATTGGGAATATTAAGACGAACTAAAAAATTAAAAATTCGCACTAAAATCAAGAAAAAGACCCCCAACTATGGAGCCAAATTACTACTAATACCTATGAATAAGCCAATTCATGAGAAATTATCTAGCCAAATCGACGCAGGTGTTAAACTCGCTATGAAGAAAGCTATTGAAAGACACCGCCGTTTAGGGGAATCTATTAGCATTTGGCAAGATGGCCAAGTTGTTACATTAACTGCCGAACAAATTCCTCCTCTCAACTCAGATGAGTAAACTATTTTCCCTCATTCCAGAGCAAATCCAAGATAAATCACCACTGATATCAAGTTCGGTTAAACACTTATAACATCTGTAGGTTGGGTTGAGGAACGAAACCCAACGCTTGATCCTTGTTCATGTTGGGTTTCACTACCGTACCCCTACGGGGATCTTGCTACAACCCAACCTACATTGATAGATTTTATTACAAGTAATTACCCGAACTTGATATGAAAGTGTTTTAATTTTGATAACTTTTGTGTCGAGATCGTGGATACTGCACAAGTCGTTGAGAATTGCGATCGCAATCCTATCTGAGTTATGAAAATTGAAATACTCAGATTCTCAGTGCTTCAAATAGATACAAAACTCTACCTAAAAGGGGACGGAGTTTTTGCATAATTATTGGGCGTGTAAAATTAAGAGATGGCGAAAAATTCGTCCCCATTTGATGATTGGATTATTATAGTAGTTCTTGAACACTAGGATTTGTGCCTGCCATTTTAGAAATAAAGCAACATAATCCAAAACACCACCATTTTGTCAAGTGTTTGCAATGAAGTATCAAGTTGGGGACGAATTTTTACAAGAACTGCCACTGATTTTAGCGGGGCCAATCCTCCAACATACTGAACCAGAGTCAGTGACGGTATGGGTAGCTCTGAAACAGTCTTGTCAGGTAGAACTCAAAGTTTATGACACAACAAATGATGGTGAAGCACTAGAAAATTGCTTGTTGGAGGGAGAACGCTCTACTTTTGCGTTGGGTAAATATCTTCACGTAGTCGCCATCACGGCTCAGTCTAAAAGTGGACATCGCCTAACTGGAGATAACATCTATGCATACGACCTCCAGTTTACAGTTGCTAACCAAACCTCGCAAACTCTGCAACAAGCATTATGCTCAAACTCCTCTTTTACAGTCAGCATCAGCTACTTTGAGCATCAAAAACCAACCTTTGTTCTGCCGCCAAGCCGTCTGCAAGATTTGAAAATTATCCATTCTTCTTGCCGTAAACCTCATGGTCATGGCTTTGATGCACTGCCAATTCTTGATAGCTTGATTGAGTCTTCAGCGAATCAACCACAACACCGCCCTCATCAACTATTCCTCACGGGAGATCAAATTTACGGCGACGATGTAGCAGAACCGTCGTTGTGGGTTACTAGTACTCTTGGTGATGCCCTTTTGGGTTGGGAAGAACAACTTCCTGTGAACGGGGCATACTACACTCCCCAGCAACTAACGCCTGGAGAACGGGCTAAAGTTGCGACAAATCAAGCTGGCTTGACCGCAGGATTACATAATAAAGCTGAGAAAGTTAACAGTCATCTTTTCAGCCTTGGCGAGTATTATGCTGCTTATTTACTAGCTTGGTCGCCAGTTTGCTGGCCGACCGTATTTCCTAAAGGACACCAAGTAACGCGCGATCGCAAAGCTATCAAAGACTGGAATCGGGCTGTCTGGCATTTGCGCCAATTCATTTATACCCTTTGGAAAGTACGCCGCGCCCTTGCCAATATTCCCATGTACACCATCTTTGATGACCATGATGTTAGTGATGACTGGAACCTAAATCAAGCTTGGTGTTTGCGAGTACTGGGGCGTCCTTTAGGGCGAAGAATAGTCCAAAATGCCTTGTTAGCTTACACGGTGTTTCAAGCATGGGGCAATACACCAGGGCAATTTGTAAAAGGTCAATCGGGTGAAAAGCTGTTAGCGGCTGCACAAGCTTGGTCAGCTTCCCAAGGGAGGGATGCAAAGGCTGATGAGGCGATCGCTCGTTATGTAGGTATGCCAGCTAACGATCCACACACAGGTTTACCTATTTTAGTCCGTGACGGTGCAGTATTTATTCTGGATCGGCATCCTGAGGCACTCACTTGGCACTACATAGTCAGGAGCGATTCCCATGAAGTAATTGTCCTGGATACGCGTACTTGGCGAGGCTACCCAGTCGATCAAAAACCAATCGCGCCGCCGATGCTGTTGTGTCCAAAAGCCTTTGAACAACAACTAGTTTTACCTTTGCAACAAGTAACTGAACAAACTCAGATTCAAACTACATTTGTGATTGCGCCCACAAATGTATTTGGATTACAAGTGATTGATTGGATTCACCATTGGCAGTTACGACAAGAGAAAGTTTTTTCAACCGATGTTGGAGATGCTTGGAACATTAACGTGGAAGCACTGGCAAAATTTTTAACCACCTTGTTTGAGGAACGTCAACAAGTTGTTATTCTATCTGGAGATATCCACTACAGTTCTGTTGCTCACTTGTCTTATGCCCGAACTCATTCCAAATTGCAGTCTGTCTTAGTGCAGTTAACCGCTAGTGCATTGAAGAATGAAGAGATTTTGACGCGGCTCATTCATACACGATTGAAAGATTGGCTACTACCAGAAAAGGTGCGTCATTGGATAGGGTGGAGCAACCCACCCAATATGGTAGAAATTTCAGAGAAACAATTACATCATAATCGCCAGATGCTGACTAACTCCGACTGGCATTGTGTGCTGGAATGGATACCTAGAAAGAATGTTCAGACTTCTGGCTGCACAGCAGATATATTATCGTTGATAGCCCCCTGGAAACGAGCCGAAAATGCTAAATGGAAATGGTTACAACCTCTGATGTTTTGGAAATTTCGTTGGTTTCAGGAGGGGCGAGAAGTAGTTGGATTAAATAATTTAGGTCTGGTTCACTTTGAGTTAGTAGATGAGAGTAATTCTTGCAAAGTTATTCAAGATTTGTACTGGTTTTCTTCTTGGTATCCAACCCAAGTTGTTTACAGCCGTTTTGAGACCCCGTTAAAGCCCAATCAGTCTTTGTTACGATGACCTTTATTAGGACAAGGGGAGAGGAAATGCATTACCTGAAACCCTTTGTAGGGACAATTCATGAATTGTCCCTACGCCTTTTCTGGAAATGTCTATTGAATTAGAGATCGCAAGGACAGGATAAATCGCCGTCAAGAGGAAAGACTGATTATTGTAGAGACGGCGATTTATCGCGTCTCTTGCCTTAACCGAACAGTATTACCATCTTCTTGTCCCCTTGTCCTCTTTGATGACCAGCTTTGCTCTGCGAATGGAAATTTCGGTTGTATATGCGGGCACTCTAGATTTCAGAAACTTACTGGAGAGTGATTTCTATGTCTACGACCCCAATTAGTGCAACATTGGCACAGACAGACAGAGATGCTGTGTTGCAAGCGATTAACACCATTAAAGAAAAGCTACCATTTTTGATTGATTTGAGTTCCGACGATCGCAAGACTTTACCCAAGATGGGAGATAAGAGTCGGGCGTTTGTGAGTAAAGCAGTAGAGGTGGCGGCGCAGAATCCAGAGTTTTTACCGCGATCGTTCGACTTGGATGAAATGCGGAAGGACGTGCAATTATTTGAAGCGTTGTATCCGGTGTTGCTATCGCTGACTCAGTTACAAGAGTTAGTAGATGATACATCTCTTGCAGTCGGTAGTGAAGCTTATGCAGCCGCGTTGCAAGTGTATAACTACGCAAAAGCCAGTGGAAAAGGGGCGGGTTTAGATGCAGTAGTTGTGGAAATGAGACAACGATTTGCTCGTAGAGCTGTAAAGGTCGAGTATAAAGAACCAATGTTGTAGAAAATAAGTCGGTAGTTGCACCTCAAAGGTACAACGTTGAAGCTCAGAACTTGGATGTTGGAGTTAAAAGCACGACATTCCGAGTTCTGAGCTTAATTATTGGAGTTCAGAGGCTCAATGTTTGAGTAAAAAGGTGCAACTTCCGAGTTCAGAGGCTCAACGTTCGAGTAAAAAGGTCAAACTTCCGAGTTCAGAGGCTCAACGTTCGAGCAAAAAGGTTGAACTTCCGAGTTCAAAGGCTCAACATTTGAGTAAAAAAGTGGAACTTCCGAGTTCAGAGGTTGAAAGTTGAGATTTTGAGAGCGATCGGAGAAGCATTTATCCCACAAACTCGTCTTTAAAGTAGCATTATTAAGGGTTGATAAGGTTAACATAGTAAAAATCTTTTCAGCCTCTTGTCGGTGAAAATGCCAAATCAAGATTACCAATGGAAGCGATTCTGGTGTCCTCGGTCAGGTCGTATTAATCTAGCTGATGGTGGTTATCTGTGCGACCCAGAAGAGAAGTGGGGAAAAATATACAATCCAGATTTAGTAACCTTTGATGCTATCTCCGACTTCCCATGTTTAGCACTCTTGGGTGAGCCAGGAATTGGTAAAAGCCGTGCTTTAGAAGCACAGAAAAAAGAAATTATCAGTAAAATTCAACAGCAAGGTGGTCAAGTACATCCGTTAGATGATATCCGTTCTTTTGGAAACGAAAGCAGATTAGTTGACAAATTATTTAATAGTCCCCAATTCAATGAATGGTTACAAGGTACTCATCAATTACATATTTTTTTAGATAGCTTTGATGAGTGTAGGTTACATATCAAGACATTAGCAACCCTATTGGTTGATGAATTTAAAGCTTATCGCGCTCACATTAAGCGTTTACATCTTCGTATTGCCTGCCGAACGGCTGTTTGGCAACCAGTCCTAGAAGAAGGACTGAAGCAAATTTGGGGTAAAGATAGTGTAGGAATTTATGAACTAGCCCCACTTCGGCGTGTAGATGTGAGTAAAGCCGCAAAGATTGAAGGCATCAATAATCCTGAAGCATTTATAGAAGAAATTAACAGGAAAAATGTTGTACCTTTGGCTATTAAACCAATTACATTAGAATTTCTGATTAAAACTTATCGTAGCTACAATGGTAAATTTCCTCCTAATCAAAGGTTGCATGAACTTTATCTTGAAGGATGTCTCTGGCTTTGTGAAGAGCGGAATAAGAGCCGGATTTCATCGGAATTAAAAGGTAATCTTAAGCGGCAACAACGTTTAATGGTTGCGGCTAGGATTGCAGCGATCATGATTTTTGGCAAGAAATCTGTTATCTGGACTGGTATTCCGAGTGATGTTCCAGATGATGACGTGTTTATGGAGAAGATATGCCAGGGAACAGAAAGCGTTTATGGTAGAGAGTTTGAAATTACTGAAGAAGCTGTTAAAGAAGTTTTAGATACTGGTTTATTCTCATCTCGTGGTGAATTAAGTCGTATGGGATGGGCACACCAAACTTATGCTGAGTTTCTGGCTGCATGGTATCTAACACAACGTCACATAGAACTATCTCAAATTCTAAAACTTATAGTTCATTCTGATGATCCTGATGGCAAGATTATTCCTCAACTTTATGAAACTGTAGCTTGGATAGCGAGTATGTTACCTGAAGTATTTCAGGAAGTCATGAAGACTGATCCTCATATACTACTGCAAAGTGATGTTGCCACTGTTAGTGATAATGATAAAGCTTCTCTAGTTGAATCTCTTCTAAAACTACACAATGAAGAAAAATTAACGTACCAGCATAATACCTGGCTATACAAAAATCTGAATTATCCAAAACTACCTGATCAGCTTCAACCTTATATTTGTGATTCAACAAAGAGTATAAATGCAAGGAACGTAGCTATTGATATTGCAGAAGCCTGTAATGTAAAAGCCGTACAGGAATATCTTGCCGATGTTGCTCTTGATCCTCAGCAACATTCTTGGGTTCGCATCAATGCAGCAGTGGCTGTATGTAATCTTGGTGATGACAAAACCAAAGCAAGATTAAAACCTTTAGCAGTTGCTAAAATCCAAAATGATGTAGAGGAACAGCTAAAAGGTTGTGGACTCCGAGCAGTTTGGCCAGGCAATATAACAGCAGAAGAGGTTTTTAACGTAATAACACAGCCAGTATCCAAATCCAGTGGTGGGAGATATCAGGACTTTATAGCAAAAGAGCTTGGAGAACATCTTCAAATATCTGATTTACCAGTAGCTCTAAGATGGCTAGAAAAACAAGTTAATAGGCGCGATTTACATTATCCTTTTGGGCAATTGTCAGATGAAATTATGTTGAAAGGCTGGGATAATCTGAATGAACCAGAAGTAATGCAGGCATTCACTAGAGTTGCTTTTTTGCGGCTTCAGAATCATGATGTAATTATATATGATGATTCATATAAAACAATATCCTTTAGCCAGGTTTTAAAAGATGATGTTCACAAGCGCCGTCAACTTGTAGAATCAATTATCTCTATCATTCCAGAATCAGACAAAGAGCCTCTGTGGTTAATTAGCCACAGAACAAGAATCGTTTTTAAGCAAGATTTTACATGGTTAATTAAATGTCTCCAAAATTCAACAACTGAACATCATCAAAGGATTTTTGCAAAATTGATCTGCTGGAATTTTAGACTGGCTGAATTGGAATTTGAGTATCTAGATGCTGTGCTCACAGAAAGCCAGACCAACTTAATACTAAGAAAAGAATTTGAATCTCTGATCGAAGTAAGAGCGCAGCAGGAACAAGCAAGATATCTAGAACAACAGGAAGGGTTAGAGGAAGACGAGAAGCAATCTCTTTTAGAACCTCCGCCAAAGGAGCGAGTACTTAAGATTTTGAGTCAAATTGAGGCTGATCAGTCTAATTTTTGGTGTTCTTTATGCTTTGAATTAACTCTTGAAGCTGATAGTACTCATTATGGTGATCCATTTCGCTCTAGTTTGACAAATCTTCCTGGTTGGATTGAGGCAGAAGATTCAACCAAAGAAAAAATTCTGAGTGCTGCAAGACTTTATCTGAGTTATGGTGATCCAGAAAATCAAGCTTGGCTGGGTACAAATAATTTTCGCTACTCTGCACTATTAGGTTATCAAGCATTAAGTCTGTTGCTACAAAAAGCACCAAACTTTATTTTCACTCTATCGGCCGAGGAATGGCAAAAGTGGACAGCAATAATTCTTCTGTATCCCAACTGGGGAAGAACTGAAGACCAAGAGCATCGACAGATATTGATTAATAAAGCCTATGCAAATGCTCCTAGCGAATTTATTAAAATCTTAATCATATTAATTGAAAAACAGAATCGAGAACATGGTTTTGTTGAAATCAACCGTTTCATAAAAAATTGTTGGGATGAAAATTTAGCCAGGGCAATATTCGAGAAAGTCCAAGATAAAGAATTAACTGATAAAAGTCTAGGTGATTTACTTGATAATTTATTAAAATATGGATTTATTGAAGCTAAAGCATTTGCAGAGTCTCTAATTACTTCACCTCTTCCTAGCAGTGGTGAGAAAAGAGCAAAAGCACTTGTAGCAGCCTGTGCGCTTATACTTTATACAGAGGATGCAGGTTGGTCAGTTGTTTGGCCTGTTATTCAGCAAGATGTCGAATTTGGTCGAGAAGTTGTTGAATATAGCGGGAGTATAGAACAACGTTTACCTGAACAACATATAGCAGATTTATATATCTTGCTTGCCAAACAATATCTTGACTCAGATGAAAACAAACAAAATATTTCTCAAGATGAAAAACGTACAGGTTTAGAAGAATATTCGCTAACAAAAACATGGAAAAATTATATTCCACAACACCTACAAGAGCGTGGTACTCCTCAAGCCTGTGAAGCACTTCGCAAGATTATTCTTGAGCTTCCACAATTGAAAGACAAATTGCAATGGAGATTGCTAGAGGCTGAAACTTTAGCTCGTCGCCAAAGTTGGCAACCACTTAAACCAGAACAGATTCTCCAGATTGTGAGCAATAAGCCAAAAAATCAAAGTACGCAAATTCAAGCAAGAGTCGTTATTATGCAAGGATCAAACAACCCAAACTTAAACTTTAGTGGTTCAGTGGGTGCAGTCAATCTCAATAGCACGGTCAATGGAGATCAGATTGGAACACAGCATAATTATGCTCAAGAGCAAAATCTCACAGAGGCTTTTGAAGAGATTCAGCAAATCGTAAATCGTATAACTCAGAATTATCCCACTCAAACTGAAGCAGAGAAACAAATCATTATTGCAGAAGCAGTAGAGCAGGTGAAGCAGAATCCAACTTTGAGGAAGCGCTTGGAATTGGGAGGAAAAGCATTTATATTTGAGGGACTTCAAAAAGTTTCAGATCAGTGGTGGGTCGCTCCATTTGTGAAAGCAATTGAGGCTGCGGTGAAGGGAGAATAAACTTAGGTCAAAAATTAGGTGATTGTCTTTTCAGTCACCATCATTTAACTTCAAAGCCTCAAGTCTCAACCTCAAAACTCAAGATTCCAAGTTCAGAGGCTCAACGTTCGAGTAAAAAGGTGGAACTTCCGAGTTCAGAGGCTCAACGTCCGAGTAAAAAGGTTCAACTTCCGAGTTCAGAAGCTCAACGTTCGAGCAAAAAGGTCGGACTTCCGAGTTCAAAGGCTCAATGTTCGAGTAAAAAGGTCGAACTTTCGAGTTCAGAGGCTCAACTTTGGTGTTCTAATCAGTAAAAGCTGAGAATGTATGGAGTTAATTCAATAGAATTATCCCAACACGGCATATATATCACGTCATATACTATTGTGGAAGTCAAGAAACCCAAGCGAATTTTGACTTTGCCGAGAAACAAAAGTTTTCCTTTTGGCGGGAGGGTTAGACAATGAGTGATTTACAAACCCAGCTACCGACAGATACATGGATTTACACTTCTTGGGAGGAGTATGAGCAGATAGTCACCAACTTGCTCAACGAGAAGGCAAAGAGTTACTACTATAAGGGGCACATGAGGCTGGAAATGGCACCAGTTAGTTTTGATCATGGTAAAGACCATGTTGTAATTATTTTTGCAGTGACTCTATTTGCAGCACTTAAAAGCATTGCAGCCACAGGTTTAGACACAACCACCTTTCGTAGAACTGGTGTTCAGGATTGTCAGCCCGATGTGGCATATTATCTCAGAGAACGCGCCCAAACTATCCCAGCAGGTACAGGAATTGTCAACCTTGATAGGTATCCTGCACCAGATTTAGTGATTGAAATTGCAAAAACATCTCTATTGGATGACTTGGGTACAAAGCGATCGCTCTACGAAGAGTTGGGTATTGCTGAATACTGGGTAGTGGATGTGCAAAATGCCCAAATCATCGCCTATGCGATCGCAGATCAAGGCAGTAAACGTATTCAAGAATCACAGGTATTGCCTGGTTTGGCGATGTCTACGACGGGCTACGCCTACGCTATTTTAGAGGAAGCTTTACGCCGAAGTCGTGAAATGAGTCAATCTGAAGTTGGAACTTGGTTATTGAGCCAGTTTCAGCAAAAGGAGGATTGAATATAACTCTTCTCAAGATATTTTGTGCAGAGACACGATTTTAATCGCATCTCTACAGCGTCTTTTCATGACTTTTACTCAGCGTTCACAAATTCCAAATACCCACTGCTAAGTTCTTTCACCGCCAAATCATAAAATTGCTTACCATGTTCAGGCGTTGCTAAAGCCGGATTTGATCCCATACGTCCATCTGGATAACGCACTCGAAAGTCAGCAGCGCTATAAATCCGATGTCCGCTTGCAACTTCTGGTGAAAGATATGCTTGCTTAATCGCATCTGGATAAACGTACTGGGTGAGAGCTACTTCACTTGGCGTTGCATGAGAACCTTCTTGATCCCCATATAATTCTTTAGCTAGCTTATATACAGAACCGCACATAAACCAGTTTGCCACTTGACATTGCACATATTGAGCATTAGGAATCTGCAAATCTTCTAAATGCGCGTAAGTTTCTGAAAAAGCAGCTTTCAGAGTAGCGATGTTCCCGCCGTGTCCGTTAATAAAGTAGAACTTGCTAAAACCAGCTTTGGCTAAACAAGTTACATAATCTCGCACTACTTGAATTAAAGTGCTAGGACGCAGACTGATTGAGCCAGGAAAAGCAGTATGATGCAGTGCCATCCCCACATTGATTGTAGGGCCAACGATCGCTCCAGTTACATCACCTACACCAGCTGCGATCGCTTCTGCACAAATAGCATCAGTGCCAATTAACCCCGTTGGCCCATGTTGTTCTGTGGAACCAATAGGGAAAATAATACCTTTAGACTGCTGTAAATAAACTTCGACTTCTTGCCAAGTACTTAAATGCAGTAACATTTTTGATGATTTTCCTCAATAAAATTGCAGTGGGATCAAACCTTTTATCCTAAACAGCATCTTCTGTAATTCAACTCCCACTAACATGATTATGAACTTCCCAGATTCTCAGTGGTAGCAACTTATTAACAAGATCCCCGACAACTTTTACGAAGTCGGGGATCTATGTCCACTGCAATATTGTTTAGGGGATAGAGTTGCAACAGATACAGATATGGATATAAGCAATTTACCAAATATGCCTCTTTATCCTAGTACACTCGTTGCGAAACTCACTGAATAGAAATTTACATTGAATTATGAGATGTTGATTTTCTGGATCATCAAGAAAACAAAGGGGATCAACGTTAAGTCTTGATTAATCAAAGTAATAATGTTTTTTTACGTCCCTTATAATTTCCCATGTGCACGACATACCAGAGGGAAAAATCACCAAATCGCCTTTACCCATTTGCACTGGTTGTCCACCATCAGGAGTAACAACTACATCACCTTCCAAAAAGTAGCAAGTTTCTTGAGAATCATAAGTCCAAGGGAATTTTGAGACTTCTTTTTGCCATATTCCCCATTTATAGACACCCAATTCATTGAGACGTTCTTGACTGGGTTGATGCTCAATTTTAATTTTCATATTGTGTTGTTTCTAGTTATCTTCAGCAGTAGGATTGAATATCCTCTCCACACTGATCTACTAGATAGCACAAAGCGCGAAAACGCAAGTATACAAGTTCGTCATAAAGGGGATTGATTTTGCACATTGGCGGAATGTGGGCTATTTTGCGACCAAAAAGCATGATATCACGCTCGAATGGACACTGGGCAGGAATCAGTTTGGCAATAAACTTGGCTAATTTCTGATTCTGAATCTCAATTTTGTCAAGCCATTGACGTAATGGTTGCAATAAATCCAATTTAGGTTGAGCAAATTGCTTTTGACTACCTGTTTGATTATTTTCGTCTAAAGCTTTAATGAAAGCAGGCAGAAAAATACGCTGATTATTTGTTTTAAGCATGGTTTTGGGCAAGGTTTTCCTTGTGTAGATGAACTATTTGCCAATTGGGAATATTAACACGTAATTTGTCTGCTCAATTTGTATTGTGCTTGGAAATTAAGAAGCAAAGTAAGCATAATACAAACAATTTACATGCATCTTTGGGGGGAAATTGTTTAACTAATTGTTATTTAAGCCCACCAAATCATGAAGAACTGTCCCGTTAAATACAAAATAACAAAGAAAATATAAAAATGGCATTTCTTTAACTTATGGATTGCTAATGCTAAAGATAGCTATCTTATATATTAAATATAAATGCCTGGTTCTGAAACGGCCTAGTATCTAGAGATGTAGTTTATGGCAGACAAACACAGTTTTATTCTGACCCCATATACATTTCGCGAGGATTAGCCTCTAATATCTAGCGATTTTAGGGGATTGAATACTCATAATTTTGTCCGATATGCTACATTAGAG
>NNBV01003455.1_pt1 | contig 14998 bp, 7 predicted proteins | sample 1173771 | NCBI WGS metagenome assembly NNBV01 (sample SAMN07173938, study PRJNA388173) | plant metagenome | isolation source: symbiotic tissue sample KVS11 | place: Norway: Troms, Kvaloya island | reverse complement strand
AGTATGCGCCACCAAGGAAGATAACTACTAAAAAAGAAGGCGAACTTTATGATAGATTGCGGGAGAACCCGGACTTACCACTGGATGCTACTCTAATTTTAGAGATTCCGGAGTCGAACAGTTCATTTTTTGATATTGATCGATATAAAACACTTGCTCAGGATAAAGGAATAATAATAAGGTTTAAATCAGAATAATAATGCAAAAATCTGACATGCTGCAACTGCCAGTTGAGCAGTTACTTTTTGATATGAATTTTATAGACCGTTATACAGCTATCTCTGCCCGGTTTTCTCAGAAAGATATTACGTATAACTATAAGCAGTCGCAAGTGATTGAAATATTGGAAAGTTTAGGCATCCGTACAAAACTTTCCAATGATGATCAATTTTTTACGGATTTTGAATCAATAAATGATTTTAAGTTTCGTTTTGGATTAACAATTAAGTATAACATCATTGAATTTGATCTATCGATTATAAATCCAATGTTAAATATACGATCTGGTGGTTCATTCGGACTGATTGCCCAACTTATGACAGATTGGAGCATTAATATAATTAATCCAGGCTTTGGTAATCTTGAGCAATTAAAATCACTTTTAAAAGAAGGGGTGAAGTTGTTTGAGGATGTTAAAAAGGAAGTTCTGAAGTTGGAATAAACTTTATGTATCCGCAGTGTCTCTCGTCTCGGCTTAGGTTAACCCACAACTTAAGCAGAAGATTGCAATACATATCCTTCTAATAGCGTATTGAAGTAGGTCAGTCCTTTTCGCCTGCGGTTGGTGTTGTCACCATACCGCCAGTCTGTACAGCAAGGTTTACACGGATCTGTATAGTGTGTGTAAAAGTGATGCGAGATAAAAATATGGAAGCGGGAGGAAGATGATTGGGATTTTATTACGCATTATGAAGATCATTTGTGACGGGTGTATTGCTGGCCGGTGACAACACCGACCAGAGGCAAAATATAAGACTAAAATTGTAGATGAGCTTATTGGTTCTTCTAAGAGATTGGATGAATTAAATTAAGTAGTACAAGATGAAACGATATATATTAAAACATGAATCTTTTGATCATACAGGCGTCTTTGGAATATATCCAAGGATAATGGCTTCTAAAATAAAAAGCCAGGAAGTATTGGACTGGTCAGGCGACTATTTTCCTCAATTTTTTCCTGACGGTGTATCATTTGACGGAATGTTTCTTACTTATGGTTCTGATCGGGGGGTACCAAAAGAGCCTCACGCTCTCTGTGACATGCATTCTTGGATTGAAAGCAAACCCCCTGCGTTGGTCTATCCTGTTTCACCTCGTTTTCATGATCTGCTCCTCCAGTTCCATATACCCGAGATGCGTTTCTATAAAGGAGATGTGCTCTGGAAAAATGAAGTATATCCCTACTACGTGATGCACCTGCTCACCCGCAAGTATCAATACATCGATTTTCAATATTCCACTTTTGTAAAATCAAATTATAAAGGGAAGATAGAACCCAATACACCTATTGTTCAAGGAGCTTCTATGGAAGAAGTGAAAAAATACTATCCTTCTCAGTCTTTTACTTTTTGTTAGGACAGTGATGCGCCCAGAGTTCCGTGATCTGGATATGTACTACATGGATATCTATGGTATCATTATCAGCGAGCGCCTGAAAGAAGCCATAGAAGCAGCTCACCTTACGGGGGTAAAAATCGTGGAGTGTCCGCTCCGCTTTGAGTTTTCGGATGAGATGTAGATTACACCCAAGGTTATCGTGAATTTATTCTTTTGAATAGCCAATTCATAACTAATATTTCACTCCTCAGGTTTTTGAATTGTAGTTTCACGATCGTTAAAGGTGTCCTCAAGGTTTTGAATTTCACCCTACAAGACCTTGAAACCACTTTTCAAAAGTCTGAGGACCCAATTCAAACCGTGAGGACGCAGCTAAAGGTTTTGAAACCTCTCCTCAAGGTTTTGAATCCTTTTTACAACTTTGAGTACCCAAATCAAAACGTTGAGGAGGCAATTCAAAACCTTAACTCTCCTCCTCAGAGTTTAAATTGGTAATTCAACCTTTTATTTCCCAATTCAAAACCGTGAATTGGCGATTCACGATCGTGAATCGTCAAATAAAAGGTTTTAGGAGACGATATTTTTCTTTTTATTGTCCTTAAAATCAATGATTTGTGCTTTACTATACACGAGCCACCTGACTCACCTTGCTGCCGGATGCTATAGTTAATAAGTTTAATTCCCTCGGGTGCCAGTATGCAGACGGAATGGTTAAGTTCAAAGACGGACGTAAGAGAGTGTAAAGTTGATATCTGTCTTTTATGCAGTACTATCGATGATAGTTACTTCCATTATCATTATTCTTTGCATCCGATACCTGCAACCGGAAACAGGCAACTTGAAAACCACTTGTCATGTAAGTTTCTTGCCCATTTCGAATTAAAAATTAAACAGCGATACTTTATATTTGATTGACCCTAATACCTAACCCGGTTTTGAAAGCACATCTGTTCTTTTTACTCATCCTGCCTGTTCAGGCAAACTCCTCATCGGCATGGGAGGCTCAAGGATTTAGTCTACTGTTTTATATTATCCCGTTTTCAATTTAAATGAATAAAGTAATCCACATACTTATTGTGCTGATGGTGTGTTTTATAACACAGGGCTATACGCAATCTGCTGCTGATCAGCTACGCCAATATTCAGAAAAAGTAAGAGTCAATTCTTCAGTCAGTCTGCCAGAGGCATTACTCAAAGAAGAAAAAGCCCTGGAGGTATTGGGTGCTACTTCTTCTTATATCAGCGATAGTGTAGCGCAGGTGCGCTACGGTATTTATGCGCTGGTGAGCAAGATTGGATTATCTTCTCAACGAGCGGAGGTACGGGAGCAGTCGGTGAATCAATTGATCGCTGCCGGTTACGATAAGGATGGAGGTAATGTAGGTGCTGCCTTTTCATGGCTGGCACTATTTCATAAAGAAGATTATACTTCTACTGCTAAAGAGAATATTAAAAAGCTTTTTCAACAACGTCCTGCGCATCTCGATCAATTATTGAAATTGATTGGCTATCTGGAGATAGTGGAGTTGAAGGAAGACATTCGTCCGCTCTCCCTGGCACCTACAGCCAAACGCGATCGCTGGGCAGCATTGGTTGCTTTGGCGCGCATGGGCGACAATGAAGCCATTCAGTCAGTAAAAACACGATCGCAAAAAATAAAAGTAAGTGATGATGTGGTGTACGAAATATTTCCTGACCTGATCTACACCCGTCACCAGGAGTTAATTCAATACATGGTAACGGAGCTCAACAGCGAAGAGAAGAATTGCCTCTCGGGTGATGAGAAACCAATATTATGTGGCTACAGGGTGATGGAGCAACTGGCTCCGGTAGTTGAGGGATATCCACTGAAGCTGGATGCCAGTGGTGATGTAGATACCAAAGACTATGCTAAAGCTTTGATTGAAGTGAGAAAGTGGTTTCAGAAGCAGGGGATGAGTTATAAAATTAATAAGGATACGTTTTAAAATTAGGTATTGGGGATTAGGAATTAGGACTTAGCTGTAACGACTACTGTCTTCGCAGTGTCTCTCGTCGCGAGGACTCTGCGATCAGTGTACGATAGCGAAGAGTCCCTGAGACAGGAGACACTTCGAGGACCTGAACTTTGGACTAAAGACTTTATACTTTGTACTAAGTAAAAGATATTGGAAGTAATAGGATGACAAATAGATGTGCTGATGTTTAGGAATAGGAACATGCGGATAGTACTACTGGTGACCATTTGTGTCATGATGACTTCTGTGCTGATGGCAGCTCCACGGAAGGAGCTTGCTGATTCTGTGCGTGCTAAAGAGAAGGGCATCATCAAAAAGGAAGTACAGCCCGAGATCATGATGGCAGGTTATCGTTCTTTTCCTCAACTGGAATTGTCTTCTGAAAATACAATTACTGATCCATTGATTATTCCTCAACTGGATGTAGCGGATTCGATAGAAGAAGAACGCGCCAAAGCGCATGGCCTTCGCGAGGCAGTAGAAAAAACGCAACGTTTTCGCGAATCATTAGATGCATTCTCTGTAGTTGATCTCCCTATTGGTGTAGTAAAGTCGGGAGGAGAGGCGCTGAATTATAGTATTATGATTGACCGGATCAACTTTACTACCAAAGGTTCAGAGCTCACTGCGTATATGTCGTTCACCGTTCCTAACAATGGAAGGCACATTGCATTTGGAGGAAAAATACCATTATCGAAGGACGGTGGTATTGTAGGCGCACCACGCATTTATTTATTGGGTGATGAGTTGATGCATATCGGCTCCACGCTAGTGACACTTAAAGGAGGTTATTCAAGCAATACCTATGTGGAAGTAGATTGTAATGGATTCAAAGGAATGTCCATTGAAGCAGTGGTGGAGTTTTCGGGCGATCAGCTTATACCAGAGGACGAAAAAGGCAATCAGATTGCTAATAAAAGAGTAGCTATCAATTTTCAGACTTACATACAGGATTGGAATGAACTACTTGTAAAGATCAACATACCTCCCTTTCAGGTAAAAGGATTAGACGGAGTGGGTTTTAAAATTGAAGATGCCTATCTCGATTGGAGTGACATCACCAATCCTACAGGCTTTGCATTTCCCGCAGGCTACGAATCTTCCGAGCTGCTTGCAGGACAGAATACATTATGGAAAGGTTTCTTTATGAAGAAGGCTACTGTACGACTTCCTTCTAAATTCAGAGATAGTACCAATACAGCACGTATAAAAGTAGGAGTAGAAAATCTGATTATCGATGATACCGGTTTCTCAGGGCAGGCGTTTGCTGAAAATCTCATAAAAAAGGGAAACATGAGCGGGTGGAGTTATTCACTAGACAGGGTGAAGATTGGATTCGCGTCAAATCAATTACAACAATTTGAGCTGAAAGGAAAAATCACTGTACCCGTACTGCAAAAGGCAGGCAAACCCTCCAGCTTCGGATACCTGGCTTCACGAGGTGCCGATGGTAATTATCTGTTTGCGGTATCTATTGAAGATAAATTGAAACTGCCCATGTGGGCAGCTGACCTCACCTTATACCCGGGCGCTTCGATAACAGTAAAAGAAAAGGACGATAAGTTCTATCCTTCTGCCACTTTGAATGGAATGCTTTCCATCAGCGCTCTCAGTAAAGGACCTAAAGCAGAACTGGCAGGAGTACGTTTTGAACAGCTGGTATTAAGTACTGAGGCACCTCATTTCCGTCCTGGTTCTTTTGGTTTTGGCAGCGGCGAGAGCGGATCGAAAGCGGGAGGTTTTCCGTTGGTGATCAAGAACATCGGCATCAAGTCAAAGCCAACTGAAAATAAAGTAGGCATCTCCCTTGATGTCACGGTGAATATAGGTGGCGATCCTGCGAAAGAAGGATTCAGTGGTACGGCAGGATTGATTGTATGGGGTAAAGAAGGAGAACCTGATACAGTTACTACATCTACAGGTGCAGCACCAGCACCCACATTGAAAGGCTGGGAGTTTGATAAAGTAGAACTGACAGCTGTAGCCATCAGTATAAGGAAACCAGATGTGTATGATCTCACAGGCTCTATACGTTTCTTCGAGGAAGATGCTGTTTATGGTGACGGATTTAAAGGACAACTTATTGGGAAATTACAAGAGGTCACCGTAACCGCAACGGCCTTGTTTGGTAAAACACCTACCTATCGCTATTGGTTTGCCGATGCATTGGTTGAATTTGAAAATGGTGTAGTACTTGCACCCGGGTTTGCTGCCTATGCCTTTGGTGGCGGCTTCTTTTCACGCATGAAACAAGGTACTGGAAACGGTGGCTCACTGGGAGTAACCTCATCCGGCATCAGCTACATACCCGATGAGAATTCAATGGGCTTGCGTGCTTTTGTTGAATTTGGAGGTACCCCATCAAAGCAAGCATATAACGGTGACGTCACGTTAGAGATTGCTATGAACCGTAGCGGAGGGATCAACACCGTTAGCCTGGTAGGAAGTGCCTACTTCCTTACTCCAAGTTTAAATCTGGGTACAGCGATGATTAAAGAAGGCGCTACTAAAGCAGCCACCAATGTTAAGCAAGGGCTCAATCTACTCACTCCCCGAGCGCAGGTATATGGCACTGTGAACATACTTTTTGATAATGTAAACGATGTCTTCCATGGCAATACTGAAGTGTACATGAATGTGCTGGGTGGGTTAGTGAAGGGAATTGGGGAAAGCAATAAAGCAGGGTGGGCTGTATTTCATTTCTCCAGCGATGAATGGTATGTGCTGATCGGTACACCCGATCAACCAATTGGGTTAGAAGTAGCACGACTGTTCAAGGCGAAGAGTTATTTCATGATGGGAAAAAATCTCCCAGGAAGCCCTCCGCCACCAGCAAAAGTAGGAGAGATATTGAAGACAGGAAGTATGGATTATATGCGCGACTTCAACGCATTACAATCAGGTACCGCTCTTGCTTTCGGGATGAACTTCGGAGTAGACACCGGTGACTTACGCTTCCTGATGTTTTATGGAAGATTCAGTGCGGGTGCAGGCTTTGATATTATGCTTAAGGATTACGGAGATAGTTATCACTGCGAAGGATCGACCGGGCCAATGGGTATCAATGGATGGTATGCCAATGGCCAGACTTACGCGTATGTAGAGGGTAAAGTAGGTATAAAGGTGAATTTGAAATTCTATAAAGGCGATTATGATATTCTCGCCATAGGAGCGGCAGCCATTCTTCAAACCAAAGGACCTAATCCCTTCTGGATGAAAGGAACAGTAGGAGGTTATTACAGGATCTTAGGCGGATTAGTAAAAGGAAATTGCAAGTTTGAAGTAACGGTTGGTAAGGAGTGTAAACCAGTAGGTGAAAGCAATCCGCTTAAAGATGTCAACATGATTGCAGAAGTAAGCCCAGTGAAAGGAAGCACAGCCGTAGATGTATTCAATGCACCTCAGGCGGCATTCAATGTTCCTATTGGCGAAATTTTCGACATCACCGATGTTGAAAATAAAACACGTTCCTTCCGTGCCCGCCTCGTTGAGTTCTCTCTAAAATCACCATCAGCTACGATTGAGGGAACACTGAAATGGAATACAACCAATGATGTAGTAGTAATGGATTCACGTGACATCCTTCCATCGGAGAAAGAGATGAAAGTGAAAGTGAAGATTGTCTTCGAAGAGCGTGTCAACTACGCATGGCAAACTGTACTGTTTGAAAATAAACCAGTAGAAGAAGTGGTGGAAACAAATTTCACCACTGGCATTGCTCCCGATTTTATTCCACCATCCAATGTAGAAGTTTCCTATCCGCTCACGGGTCAGTATAATTTTTATCCAAAAGAATACGGTCAGGGCTTTATACGCCTGAAGAAAGGACAACCGGATTTGTTCAGCGCAGATGCCAGGTGGATAAGAAAAGCACGGATGACAGACGCAGTGGCACGACAACAATACAAAGAGTTTGATTATGCCTATGATGAGGGAAGCAAAACCGTTAACTACGCTATCCCCACTGATCTGCCGCTTGCTAAAGTGTACCAGTTTGAGTTACTCAACCTTCCACGTCAGAATAAACTCATCGATGAAAACGTAACACAGGATTCGTCTTCTGTGATGGGCGATGACCCCGAAGCACTAAAACTGGTAACAAAACAGATTGAAGGTAATCTGGAAGTGCTGGAGGTGAAGCAGGTGTATGGATCAGAGTTCAGGACGAGTAAGTATGGAACGTTTACCGAGAAGATGAATAGTCTTTCGCTTGCCCCTACATCACGTGTTGACATTCAATTGAATGTATTTCAGTTAGCAGCTTATATAAATGGCAGTGAACTTTTTGATGCCGCTGAGATAAATGGTAATGATAATACTAAACCCTTAGTGCAGCTTGAAGCAAAACTAAATGGGAATAAATGGTATGAAGACTATGTGTATCCAATAGTGTATGAAGGTTACCCGCTTTTAGGAATTGCTACATTGAGTACTCGTACAAATCCTGATATACTAGGTATCCCCCCCATAAGAGATGTTTTCTTTAAGCTTAGAGATAATGAATTGAAAATCGTTGATGGACAACCCTCGGCTGATCCAGTTGTAGCATTTACCTATGGAACGATACGATATAATCTGATGATACCAATGGTGATTGATTATCATGATATTCAAAACAAGATAGTTGATCATTGGACTAAATACCCTTCTGTCATCACCCCCAGATTAAGTAGGCTAATGACCACGCCATTTCCGGGTGTACGTTATGGTTCTTACAAGATAAACTTGAAATATGTAATACCCGGGGGAATTGTTACTTCTTCCAATTATGAATGGGAGTTATTTAATCGTATTCCTGATAATTGATCTATATGCGGATATATCTGGTTGTAGTTTTATTTTTACTTGCGAATCAAGTGCTTTCGCAAGATTGGGTGATGAAGGTGGAGATTTCGGGTTCAGTTGATTGTAGCGGAGAATTAATTGAGAACGCTATTAATGCAACGTTTAATGCTGTACGATACAGTACATCTGGCGATACAGATGATCAATTAGCTTTTACACAGACTAGTTCAGTTGGAGATTTTATTGGTCCTATTTCAATATCAGCTCATGGTAGGTGTTTAAGAAGAGGGGGAGGACGGGATGAAATGGTTGATGGCACATTTAATGGAGAATTTCAGCTAAATTATGATAGTGAAGTCGAGGGTGAGCAATGTAAGAGTTATGCGTTTAGTGGATTTGATGATTCTTATAGAGTTCGTGTATCTATTCAGATTTATCGACCTCTGTCAACACCTGTAGTTAAGCATGAATTAAATTGTTCTGCGGGAATAGTTCAAGTGCAAGAACTAAGACTTGCCAGCTCCTATCGATGGTCGGTATCTGAAAATGGTAATGCTCCATGGTATGTTTTAACCGGAAAGACTACAGCGTCAATTGATGTTACCGCTGTAGATTTATATCGCCCTGGGTTTACAGGCCCTAATCGTTATTTGAAAGTTGAAGATCCCACGTGCCCTTCAAGAGGCAGTTTAAATACAAGTAGTTTTGTAATATATGCTAGATCACCAACGGCAATTCCTATCCCTTCCTTCCCAACTTGTAATGGAAAATCGAATGGAAGCATTGATGTTGCCATTATGTCTTCAGATTCAAATGTTACTTCCTTCTTTTACCAACTCTACTATCAATCTGCCAATTTGGGAGGTAGTACACCAGATCTGCCAATTATACAGAAATATTCACCTCAAGATCCTCCTCCTTTTACAGATCTTGCTGCAGGTAAGTATAAAATACGTGTAGTAAACAATACAAATACCACTGATTTGGGAACATGTTCTTCGCTTTACGAAAATATAGAAATCAGAGATCCCCCTGCGATTATGGCCTCTCTTTTAACACAATCAAATATTTCCTGCCACACCGACAACACAGGAACAAAGAATGATGGGTCAATTCAATTAAAAGTAGATAACGGAACCGCCAATTATTCCTATCAATATAAAAAAGGTTCAGGGAGTTTTGCCTCAGTTAATCCTGCTTCCAATGATTTTTCTACCACAACACCATTATTCAATGGCCTTACGGAAGGAGATTATGTTTTTACAGTTACTGATGCAAATGGATGTGCGTCAGAGACAGCAGCATTCAATGTAGGACAGCCGACAAAATTAGCAATCGCTACAGTTGGCAGTTCCATCAATGTAATCTGCAAGAGCAAAGCAACAGGTGCCATTAATGTTGCTGTTACCGGAGGTAATGCAGGAACTCTGAACTATCAATGGAGTGGTTCAGGTGGCTATTCGTATTCATTGCCTTCAATTGAAGATGTTTCCTCCGCGTATGCGGGTAATTATTCACTAACAGTTACCGATTCCAAGTCGTGTTCCGCTACCTACACCAATGCGATTACTGAGCCCGCCACCGCTTTGGTAGTGCAGACTAATCCCATTACTAATGGAGGATATAATATTAGTTGTGCAGGTAACGATGGGGGAATAGATTTAACGTACCAAAATAAAACCTATGCCATTTCATCCTATGAATGGAAGAAGAATGGAAATCCTCTTTTCCCGACTCCTTCTAATCCGGAAAGTATCAGCAACCTCGGAGCAGGAACGTACACTATTAAAGTTACCGATACTCAATCCTGTGATGCTACAGCTTCGGTTGCCCTCACTGTAAACCCGGGCATCACTGTACAAACTCAAACCACATCATTATACACCAATGGATTTAATACCACTTGTTCTGATAGTGAGGATGGAGCAGGAAAAGTAAGTGGTGTACTGAATAATGTGGGAACATTAAGTTATGCATGGGCACATGACTCTTCACTCAACAGCCCGATTGTTTCAGACCTTAGGTCAGGAACGTATACGGTAACAGTCACCGATGCTGGAAATCATTGTACCAATTCAGCTTCATTGATTATTACAGGTCCGCCTGCAATTGCGCCTAATCTGCAGGTAGCCTTGCCTACAGCTTATCACGGAACTCAAATCAGTTGCAAAGGTGAGGCAGATGGAAGGATAGATGCTGCACCTACAAACGGGGCGGGTATCTATCAATATCTATGGAAGAAGGAAGGGAGTAATCTTGCTACTACAGCAAATTACATTGACGGCCTCACGAAAGGAAACTATGAAGTAATAGTAGAAGACGATAATGGCTGCAAGGGAACTCAGGCGATTACCATTATTGAGCCACCCGAAATGAAGTTTGTCTTTAACAAGAAAAATTTCAATGGATCCGATCTCAGTTGTTTTGGGAAAACGGACGGTGAAGTACAGTTGACGGTAATCAATGGATTAGGAGCATCATCTTCTTTTCAATACGCATGGTCGAATGCTACTACAAATAAAGATCTTAGCGGAATTGGCAGCGGCGATTATACCGTTATCGTAACCGATGGCAATCAATGTGTGAAGGACAGCTCCGTCACCATCAATAATCCAGCAGAGCTACTTATTGATATGCAGCATATGAATAATTTCAATGGCTTTGATATAAGTTGCTTTAACGGAACCAATGGCGGGGCTAAAGTAGTGCCTTCAGGCGGTACTGGTAGCATTTATATTTACGCTTGGTCTAATGGAAAGAATACGGATGTTAACTCACCTTTGTCTATGGGCTCTTATTCAGTAACCGTGACTGACGTGAATGGCTGTAACAAAACGGGAAATATCACTATGACTCAGCCATCGTTGTTAACAGCAACTACCGCCACGGATAATCCTGTTAGCTGCTTTGGACTTGCAGATGGAAGAGTAAGTTTAAATGGAGCAGGTGGAGTTACTCCTTATGTTTATTCGAGAGACCAGGGTACATGGCAACCTATTAATCAGTTTGAAAATCTTGACGTAGGTAGCAAAGATTTTTATTTGAAAGATGCCAATAATTGTATTATACACAAGATAGAAAATGTACCTCAACCAATTGCTCTTTCACTTACTTTTCAGGATCGAGTGGATGCAGCATGTAATGATACAGTGGGCTCTGTTCGGGCAGTGGTGACAGGAGGCAACGGGGGATTTTCCTATTCCTGGTTGGATGAATCGAATAGTGAAGCGATGAATACGGGTGAGGTGTTAACCCATGCCAAAGCGGGTATCTATCGCGTGAATGTCATCGATGCGAAAGATTGCGTTATCTCTGATGTCACAAATATTTCAAGTATTGGCGGGGCCTTGTTTACGGTTAATAGCATTACTCCGGTTTCCTGCTTTGGTTATCAGAATGGATCTGCCACAATAAACGTCACTTCAGGAACATCTCCGTTTAATTATTCATGGTCCGATGGTCAGCTTACAGCACAAGCGTCTTCTCTAATTGCAGGGAAATATTTTGCTACAGTCGAAGATGGACTAGGATGTAAGACCATTCAACAGGTAACTATCAATACACCTGATGCCATCGCCACCCAGCATGAAAAAACACTTCCATTATGTTTGGATGATTGCAATGGTCAGATAAAAACGACTCCGATAGGCGGAACGGCCCCTTATTCATTCCAATGGATAACACTGAATAAGTCGACCGATTTAGTGACTGGGTTATGTGCTGGAAATTATGCTTTAAAAATTACTGATGCCCAAGAATGTATTCTTGAACAAAATGTAGAGTTGAAAAACCCGGAAGCGCTTTCTGTTACCCCAGCGCTGACTAAAGCAACTTGTCTGGGTAGATGTGATGGAGCGATTACGGTCTCTGGCACTGGTGGCACTGGGCCATATACGTTTTCATGGAAAGAGCAAGGTGCAGGAGCTACCTTAACTAATCTATGCCCTGATGAATATTCGGTTGAGATGAAAGATGCGCATGGATGTGTTACATCGCAAAAGATCACACTGGAAAAAAGCGATCCATTACCTCTAAATCTGGGAACAAAAGCTACCTTATGCGTGGGACAGTCAAAAGAATTGGATGCAGGTTCACAATGGGTGCAGTCGGTATGGACATCAACAGTAGGTTTTAATAGTGCTCAACCCAAAGTGATTATAAAAGATCCAGGTATTTATTACTTCAAAGGCATAGATGCACTAAGTTGTGTTGCTTTGGATACATTCAGATTAGAGACATCACTTGATTTATTGAAGGCTGAATTCCTTATGCCTTCTGAGGTTTTTGTCGGGGATACCCTTGTAGCCATTGATATCACCTGGCCATTGCCGGAGCGGGTGGAATGGACATATCCTTCTTCATTTAAGAGATTACCTTCCGATGTTAATGAAGTGCTTTACGCTCAGCTTCCGGAAGCGGGTACTTTTACAATAGGGATGAAATCTTTTCTCGCTGAATGCAGAGATCTTCGCGAGAAAATATTAAGAGTGTTGGTAAAGGGTTCCGAAGCAGAGGAGGGACGCTTAGGATTCGAGGAATTCGTTCAGACATTTACTTTATTTCCTAATCCAAATGACGGAAGATTTTCAGTCAAGATAGTTTTAGCAGAAAAATCCAGTGTAAGGCTTCGGGTGGTAAGACAGATTACAGGAACGATTTATTCAGATCAGTTAATGTCGCCTTTTAAAGAACATTTAATTAATTACGACCTTTCTGACCTTCCTACAGGAGCGTATGTTATTCTGTTAGAGGTAAATGATCAGCAGAAATACATCCGTTTTTTAAAACAATAATTCGGTTACTATCTTTGTGCTGATGTCACGCTCTAAAAAAATCTTCCTGTTCATCTGCCTGCTATTCTTTTGCATGGTGGGGTACATCAGTTATGATATGGGCAGCCGAACTACATTTCCTGGCTCGAAATCACAACTTAAGGAACGCTTGAAAAAGCAGTTTTTACCTCCGGATAGTTCCGCGAAAGACTCGCTACCAGCAGTTCATCGGTAATTTCAACTCATTTATCCAACTTTTAATCTGTTTGTCGGTTCACTATTTGCCAAAGTACAGGTAAAGAATACCTTTACATCAGATTAAAGCCAACTATAGACAAGATTATCCCCCGTGGTCAAGGACTTCGGGGGATTTTCCTTTTTATACCCTTCGGGTAATAAATAAAAGTTCAAACATTTATTATCCCACTTTCCTTATTCAGTAATTTGCTTTAAGAGAGGGCAACCCTTTTTCAAAACCCTCCGTCTTGTGCAAAACCCTTATAAACACCAGAAGGAATCCTTGATGCATGTACTTGTGCAAGGTTGCAAGCGCAACGATCGCGATAGTCAGCGGTTGTTATACCGGCATTACTATAGTTATGCTATGTCTATCTGTGTGCGTTATTCTAAAAGCAAAGAGGAAGCGAAAGAGATATTAAATGACGGTTTTCTTAAAGTGTTTCAAAAGATTGAACAGTATAAACAAGAGACACCATTCGAGGGATGGCTTCGCAGAATTATGATCAATGCCGCTATAGATTGTTATCGCAGAGAAGTAAAGCATTATCATCATGCTTCTGCGGATGGATTGAAAATAGATAACGGAAGAGAAAGTGTGATTGATGAGATATCGTATAATGAACTGATTGGACTGGTGCAAAATCTCACACCCGGGTATCGTGCTGTTTTTAGTTTGTATGCCATTGATGGATATACGCACGAAGAAATTGCGGGTATGTTGAATATTTCGGAGGGTACATCAAAGTCCAATCTTTTTAAGGCGCGCGAAGCGTTAAAGAAAATGTTAGGTGAAATGAACAATCAAATTCTTGAAAGATATGTCTGATCAGGAATTGGATGATTTGTTTAAAGAAGCCTCAGCAAAGTATGAGGCTCCCTTCGATGAAAAGGAATGGGAGAAGATGGCTGCTTTGCTCGATACAACTTCTTCACCAAAGCCAGGCTTTTGGAATAGGAAGATAATAACTGGATTAGCATTGCTTTTGTTAATGAGTGGCACCGTTGTAGTAACACAATGGGATAAAATAAGTGGCAAGGAAGGTAAAAATAATCAGAGCGAAGCAGGCTTGTCTTCAGCGGATTCAGTTTCACCGATGAAAGAAAATAATACAGTAATTGATGGAGTGAATCTGATTGCTAAGGATAAGAACAAGACGAATGAGGAGGATAATCAGAGGGAGTTGCAAATGCAATCTCAGTCTCACCCTCAATCAAGTTTGGCTGAATCGAAAGATCCATCTCAAAATACACTGCAGCCATCTGTCTTGAGTAAAAATTCTGGTAAAGATAGTGGCAGTAATCAACTGAATGAGAAACAAGTTGCAGGCAAAAAGGAAAGGAAAGAGGTTGTAGTGAATGCGAAAGGGCTTGCTGCCAATAAATCTGATAATGCCAATAAACCATTGACTAAGAGAAGTAACGATGAAATCCAAAATGATGATTCGATTGATAAAACTAAAATAGGAAAGGAGATGGATAAGGAATCGGTGGCTTTAGCTGATCAGCAATTATCTTCTAATGGAAATAAAACCGCTATTGCTACTTCTACTTCTACTTCTAAAAATGTGGTGACGGGTAATGTCAATAAGGAATCACCATCTGCGATTTCAAATAGTGAAAAAGAGGAAGGTGATAATACTGCTGAAG